>Ga0302286_10001021_pt1 | contig 21257 bp, 19 predicted proteins | sample III_Fen_E2_3_FD_198765 | JGI IMG/M metagenome (GOLD analysis project Ga0302286, IMG submission 198765) | Peat permafrost microbial communities from Stordalen Mire near Abisko, Sweden - III_Fen_E2_3 | ecosystem: Environmental > Terrestrial > Soil > Wetlands > Permafrost | place: Sweden: Abisko...
TCATTGAAGTTGATCAATCGCCACTTGGACGTACACCACGATCGAATCCAGCAACTTACACAAAAATGTTTGATGAGATTCGAAAAGTTTTTGAAAAACTTCCAGAATCGAAAATGCGAGGATACACCCAAGGTCGTTATTCGTTTAATGTAAAAGGAGGGCGTTGCGAAAAATGCAAAGGTGCAGGCTTAAGCATTATTGAGATGAATTTTTTACCCGATGTATATGTTCGTTGTGATGAATGTAATGGCAAACGATATAATCGTGAAACATTAGAAATAAGATATAAAGGAAAATCGATAAGTGATGTGCTTGATATGACAATAAGTCAAGCAGTTGAATTTTTCGATAATATTCCATTAATTGCAATGAAACTTCGAGCATTAACCGAAGTTGGATTAGGATATATAACTCTTGGCCAATCGTCAACAACCCTTTCGGGAGGTGAAGCTCAACGAGTAAAATTAGCATCGGAATTATCGAAAAAAGATACGGGTAATACGCTTTATATACTTGATGAACCTACAACAGGACTACATTTTTATGATATAAAAATCCTGCTAAATGTTTTAAATAAATTAGTAGATAAAGGTAATTCGGTTGTTATAATTGAGCATAATCTTGATGTAATAAAGTCGTCGGATTGGATAATAGATGTAGGACCTGAAGGAGGTCGAAATGGTGGAACAATAATTTGCGAAGGAACACCTCAACACATTTTGGAGAATAAATTGAGCTACACAGCACAATTTTTAAAAACAGAGTTCAAAATCTCGTAACATATTTCAAGATTTGAAGTACAAGTTCCCAATCTATTAACTCTATAAAGCTTTTAGTTATGACCGAAGATGAAGAAAAATTCAGAGAAGCCTTTAAGATAAAGGACTGGCAGGAAATCCATACAAACGATACTTGGGAGATATTTAAAATAATGGCCGAGTTTGTTGAAGGATTTGAGAAAATGGCTAAAATCGGACCTTGTGTTTCGATATTCGGTTCGGCTCGTACCAAAACAGACAATAAGTACTATCAATTAGCTGAAGATATTGCATATCGCCTAACACGCCATGGATATGGAGTTATTACTGGTGGTGGTCCAGGAATAATGGAAGCTGGGAATAAAGGTGCAAAACGTGGTGGAGGAAAATCTGTAGGATTAAATATTGAACTACCATTTGAACAATATTCAAATTCATATATAGACAAGGATAAAATCATCAATTTCAATTACTTCTTTGTTCGTAAAGTTATGTTTGTAAAATATTCTCAAGGATTTGTTATTATGCCAGGAGGATTTGGGACATTCGATGAACTTTTTGAAGCGATTACACTAATCCAAACCGAAAAAATCTTAAAATTCCCCATAGTTTTAGTTGGAAAGGATTATTGGGGAGGTTTGATTGAATGGATTAGAGCTCAAGTTTTAAATGATCAACATAATATTGGAGCCTCTGATATGGATATGCTATTCATGGTAGATTCAGCTGAAGAAGCCGTTGAATATATCGATGCATTTTATTCGAAATATTCGCTTTCTCCTAACTTTTAAAAATTTACTAATAAATAGACGAAGGAGATATTCTACAGAGGATATCTCCTTTTTTATGTTTTAAATTGTATCTTAGCATTAGTTGCATAAAAAACAATTACAGAGTAATACATTGAATATGTTTGCATTAAAAAGCAAAAGAAAACTTTTTAATATTTTTTCAACATTACCATGCAACTATTAAAATAAAGCTGATGTCTTACTAACAAGAAAATAAAAAATGTTTTCGGAAAAAGAGATTATAAATGGTTGTATAAAAAACGATCGGAAGATGCAAAAGGAGCTATATCGAATATTCGCTCCTCGAATGTACTCCATCTGCTTACGCTATGCAAAAAGTAGAGAAGAAGCACAAGACATCTTACAGGAAGGTTTTATAAAGGTTTTTGCCAAGATAGATCAATTTTCAGGAGAACATTCTTTTGAAGGATGGATGAAACGAGTTTTTGCAAATACTGCGATAACTCATTACAATACAAATCTGAAATATTATTATCACGATGATATTACAGAAATTAATGAAACAGAAACGATGCATTTCAACGCTGCGGAAACAGAATATTCGCAAGAAGAATTGCTAGGAGTAATAGAAAGTTTGTCAGATGGATATAGAATGGTTTTCAATCTCTTCGCAATTGAAGGATTCAAACATAAAGAAATTGCAGAAATGCTGGGAATTGACGAAGCAACGTCAAAATCGCAGTTTCATCGTGCAAGGAAACTTATCCAGAAGAAATTGCTTGAGTTGAGTGGGGAAAAAATAATGAACGAAGAACATGAATAAAAACGAGCAACATATAGATGACCTTTTCAACAAAGCATTTGACGGTGCACAAGAAATGCCACCAGATAGTGTTTGGGAGAACATCGAGAAACAACTTGATGAGACAAGCATTGAAACCTTGTTTAAAACTACCTTTGAAAATGGAAGCATAGAACCACCAGCTGGTATCTGGGCAAAAATTCAACAAAATCTTTGGATGAAAGATTTTATGCATTTTACTCCGAACAAAATCAACATTTACTACACATCACTAGTTGCTGTTGTAGCTGGATTAGGTTTATTTATGGCAAACAACAAAGATGAATCGAAACAAATACACACAATTTTCAACACAAAACAAACGCAAACAATTAACAATACATTAAACACAAAATCGATTCAAAAACAAAACAGTTTAACAAATAATAACATTGTAGTTCACGAACAACCACAAACAACAAAAACATTAAGTAATAATAATGAGCCTAATAAAATTATTACACCATCTGTAGTTAACAATCCAAGCTCAATAAATAAAATTATTGAATTACCTACAGGACAAACTATTGTAGGAGATACAGTTATTTGTATTGGCACAGACCATAGCTTTGAACTTAGGGGCGATATTTCAAATTGTGAATTAAAATGGAACATTAATCCAAAATCGGCAACGATTGAAAAATTATCAAAAAATAAAATTTCTTTAAACTGTAGTAAAGCTGGTTCATATATAATTATTGCAGAGATTTCGAATGGAAGCAACAGTAAAACAATTGAATACCAAACTAAAGCTATTGAACCAGCAAAACCAAACATTCTAGGAAACTCAAAAGTATGTGAAGGGACTCAAGCCCAATTTAAAATGGCAAATACTCATTATATTAGTAAAATGTATTCATGGGATGTTGCAATTAACAAATATTCAAATCTATCGAGCGGAGTAATAATTGTTGACTGTAAAAATCCAGGATATGATACAATTAGCGTTAGAGATATAAATACACAAACGGGTTGCAATAATACAGCATTATATCCAATCATTATCTTCCCAAAACCTGATGCAGATTTCAAATTCACTGATAATGGAGATGGATCAATTGAATTCATTAACACTTCAAAATGTGGACAAAAATCGATGAACTGCAAACAAACGGTTAAATGGTCTGTTAATGATCAAACATTCACTAAAAACACAATAAATGTAGATTTTTCAGAGAATGGAATATATTCGGCAACACTTGAAGTTCAAAATGAATTTAACTGTAAAGAGATAATAAAGAAAGATATAACAATTGATATACAAAGACTCTTTGTTCCAAACGCATTTGTTCCTGGAAATGAAAATAACATGTTTATTCCAAAAGGAGAAAACCTTGCAACATATACATTAGAAATTTTTGATGCATCAAATAAAAAACTTTGGGAAACGACACAATTAAACGATGGAAAACCATCGGAAGGTTGGAACGGCGAAGTCGATGGACAAGTTCAAATGCAAGGAACATATTATTGGCGAATAAAAGCAAACTTTAAGGACGGAACAGCTTGGAAGGGCACTAATATAAAGGGACGCTATCAAACATTTGGAACATTTATTCTTCTAAAGAAATAGCAAGAAATCAGCTTTCATTTTCATTCATAACTAAAATTGTAGCATATTTTTAATAAAGATGTGCTACAATTTAAATTTATGTATAAATTTGCCCATCGTTTTTAAAAATCAAAACAATAGACTATGAAATTGTTAGAAGGAAAAACCGCACTAGTAACAGGTGCTTCAAGAGGAATTGGTAGAGCCATTTCGTTAAAATTAGCAGAGCAAGGCTGTAATGTTGCTTTTACTGACTTATCGGTAAATGAAGCAGCAGTGGCAGTTGAGGCTGAATTAAAAGCTTTCGGAGTTCAAGCAAAAGCTTATGCATCGGATGCAAGTAATTTTCAAAACTCACAAGATGTAGTTGATGAAATCGCAAAAGATTTTGGTAGAATAGACATCTTAGTTAACAATGCTGGTATCACAAAAGACACACTTTTGATGAGAATGAGTGAAGAGCAATGGGATCTGGTTATCAATATCAACCTTAAATCTGTATTTAACTTAACGAAAGCTGTTCAAAAATATATGCTTAAACAACGTTCGGGTTCAATTGTGAACATCAGTTCAGTTGTTGGTGTTAGTGGAAATGCTGGTCAAGCAAACTACTCAGCTTCAAAAGCAGGTATTATTGGATTTACAAAATCGGTAGCTAAAGAACTTGGTTCACGGAACATTCGTTGCAACGCAATTGCTCCAGGATTTATCATAACTGAAATGACTGCAAAATTATCGCCAGAAGTGGTTGAAGAATGGCAAAAAGAAATTCCATTGAAACGTGGAGGAACACCAGAAGAAGTTGCAAATGCAGTAGTATTCTTTGGTTCTGAAATGTCATCGTATGTAACAGGTCAAGTAATGCTTGTTTGCGGTGGAATGCACATGTAAGATTTAACAAAATCAAAATATCGAAAAGTCCAATCTGCTCAATGTAGGTTGGACTTTTTTATTGCAAAAAAGTGTGCTTACAATATCTATAAATAAAAATAAAATGTATTTTTGATTCGATAAATTACAAAAACAGGATAAACATTAAAGCAATCATTAACAATTAATTTAGGAAAGATGGAAAACTATTTATTACAGTATTGGTGGATTTTAGCTATCGTTTTATGTATTGTACTTTACAAATACATACTTCGTTTTATTTGTGGGATGATAATAGTTCCCGAAGACAAAATTGGATTAGTAACTAAGAAATTTGTATTATTTGGTGAATTTAAAGAATTACCCGATGGACGTATTATTGCAACAAAAGGAGAAGCTGGTTTTCAGGCAAAAGCATTGGCACCAGGTTTATATTTTGGGATGTGGGTTTGGCAATATGAAGTGAATATGCAACAATTCATGATTATCCCAGAAGGAAAAATTGGATTAGTTATGGCAAAAGATGGAGCCGAAATTCCTACAGGGAATATTCTTGGTCAAAGAGCAGAATGCGATAATTTTCAAGATGCGGAAAAATTCTTAAATAATGGAGGTCAAAAAGGACGTCAAACGGTTTATATTACAGCTGGTTCGTACCGTATAAATACAATGCTATTTCAAGTTTCGATATCTGATATGATTCGAATACAAGAAAGTATGGTTGGTATTGTTACCACTTTAGATGGACTACCAATTGAAGCAGACCAAATAGCAGGTAAATTAATAGATGGGCATAACAATTTTCAAGATTTTGATGCATTTATTAAGAATAATGGGAATAGAGGTTTGCAACCACAAGTTATTTTGGCTGGTTCGTACAACTTAAATCCATGGGCAGTACAAATCGAAGAAATTCCAATGACTGAAATTTCAATTGGCTATGTTGGTGTAGTAATTTCATATATTGGACAAGAAGGAAATGATCTAACTGGCATAGAATTTAAACATGGTAATATAGTTCAAAAGGGCTATAAAGGCGTTTGGCTTGAACCGCTTGGCCCGGGGAAATATCCAATAAATAAATACATAATGAAAGTTGAATTAGTACCAACAACTAATTTAGTTTTAAACTGGGCATCGGCACGAAGTGAAGCTCATAATCTTGATAAAAATCTTTCGACAATTACCGTTCGTTCTAAAGATGGATTCCCATTTAATTTAGATGTAGCTCAGATTATACATGTTCCTACAACTGAAGCTCCCAAAGTAATTGCTCGATTTGGGAATATGGTTAATCTGGTATCGCAAGTACTAGAACCTACAATTGGGAATTATTTTAGGAATTCAGCTCAAGATAGCGATGTAATAGCATTTTTAAGTACCCGTAAAGAAAGACAAGAATCAGCTAAAGCACATATTAAAAAAGTTTTAGATGAGTATAATGTCAATGCTGTTGACACATTAATTGGAGACATTGTTCCACCAGAATCGCTAATGAAAACGCTTACTGATCGTAAGATTGCCGAAGAACAAAAAGTTACATACGAAACTCAGAAAAAAGCTCAAGAAACTCGTCAAGGCATGGAAAAAGAAACTGCCATTGCCGATATGCAAAAAGATATTGTAAAAGCACAACAAAGCGTTGAAATAGCAGAACGTACTGCAAATGCTACGGTAAAAAAATCGGAAGGAGATGCAACGAGCGTAAAACTTTCGGTAAGTGCCGAAGCCGAAGCTACAAAAATGCGTGCATTTGCGGAAGCTGAAGCAACAAAAGCTAGAGCTCAAGCCGAATCGGAAGCTATAAAACTAAAAGCATCGGCTCAAGCTGAACAAATTTCACTTACTGGTACAGCAGAAGCTGGTAAAATTTTAGCTGTTGGTAAATCGACAGCCGAAGCTTATGAGCTTGCAGTAAAAGCTTTGGGTGGTGAAAACTTTACTCGCTATAAAATTACCGAAGAACTTTCGAAAGGACATATTAAACTTATTCCTGAAATTCTTATTGGAGGAAATAATGGAGGAGGAAGTGCAATGGATGGCTTACTTGGATTAAAACTTATGGAAATGATTGATCCAAATAAAAAAGAAATTGTAAAAGGCTCTACAATAGAAACAAAAACTGGACTTTCACAAGAATAAGATAAAATATACACGAAATAAAAACACCTGCTTTAAAGAAAATCTAAAGCGGGTGTTTTTATTAGATAGTAAGCTTAAAATCAAAATTAAATTCATTGGCTAGAATTTCATGAACATGCCAGTTTTCGTTTAGCTCCCAATTCACAGCTATTTTAACTCTATCACTGATGAAACCTACATTGTTTTGCTCCTATCCTACATTGATTAGGAGTTTTCCTACATAGATTTGCTCCTTTTCTATGTAGGAAAACTCTTAAACTACATAGATTAACTCTTAAACTACATCCATTTGCTCCTATTCCATGTAGGAAAGGACTTTTTCTACATAGGAAAACTCTTAAACTACATTGATTTGCTCTTTTCCTATGTACAATAAGACATAAACAACATTGTTTTGGAGCATTCCCATATTGTTCTGGTTATTTTTTACTTAATGGAATAATTGTACAAGGCTGAATGATTGCATAAAATAACGTAACGACATTGTTATAAACTTTCAAAATCAAAAAGTATCTTATCAAAAAAAATTCCGACCTTTGCCGCATGTCAGATATCATTAAATTATTGCCCGATTCAGTAGCAAATCAAATTGCTGCGGGTGAAGTTATTCAAAGACCTGCATCGGTAATAAAAGAGTTGGTTGAAAACTCGGTTGATGCCGAAAGTACAAGTATTACGGTTCATGTAAAAGATGCTGGTCGTACGTTAATTCAAATAATCGACAACGGGAAAGGCATGAGTCCTACCGATGCACGTATGGCTTTTGAACGTCATGCTACATCGAAGATTACAAGTGCCGAAGATATTTTCACAATCAAAACAAAAGGTTTTCGTGGAGAAGCTTTAGCATCGATAGCGGCGGTTGCTCAAGTTGAATTAAGAACCTGCCCAGCTGGTGCAGAATTAGGAACATCAATTGTTATTAATGGTTCGGTAGTTGAAAAGCAAGAAGCAATTCAACAAGCTCAAGGAAGTAATTTCTTGGTAAAAAATCTTTTCTATAATATTCCTGTTCGACGTGAATTCCTTAAAAGTGATACTTACGAATTTACTTTAATCGTTGAAGAATTTCAACGTGTGGCTTTGGCTCATCCCGAAATTGCATTTTCGCTGTATCACAATGGTGGCGAACGATTCAACTTACCAAAGTCGAACCTTAAACAAAGAATTTTACATTTGTTTGGAAAGCAATTCGACAAGACTTTGATTCCTGTTTCAATAAAAACAAATCTTGTAGAGATCAATGGATTTATAACATTGCCCGAAGCAGCAAAGGCAAAAGGAAGCGAACAATATTTCATGGTCAACAATCGCTTTATTAAACATCGTGCATTTTATGGTGCAGTTATGCGAGCGTATAACAACATCTTGCCCGATAAAAAACAACCTCAATATTTCCTTTTCTTCGATCTCGATCCAGGAGAAATAGACATAAACATTCACCCAACAAAAACGGAAGTTAAGTTTAAACAGGAATCGCAAATAAGTTCAATTCTCGAAGCCGTTATAAAAGAATCGTTAGGTAAATTCAATGTAAAAGCATCGATTGACTTCGACGATGAACTTTCGTATCACGATATTTTTAAACCAAGATCGGGACCCGTTTCTATGCCATCGATAGAGATAGATCCAAACTTCAATCCGTTTGCGGCATCGAATGCAGGTGGACATGTTCGAAGTTATAACCCATCAAGCCCAAGATTGAACAATAGTAAAGACAATGCTTCAAATTGGGAAGATCTGTATAAAGGTTTTGAAGATGAAGGTATTTCAGAACAAAAAGTATTTCAATCGGCTTTAAACATTGAGCCCGAAGCTCGCAAACAAGAAACAGGATCGTTTATGCAGTTTCGTCAAAAATATATTATTACCGCCGTTAAATCGGGAATAATGATGATTGATCAAAAGCGAGCTCACGAACGCGTTTTATACGACCGCTACATGCAATCGCTCAAACACGAAAGGTTGATTGTACAAAACATGCTACATCCTCATGTTTTTGAAGTTAATCCGGCCGATTACGAATTACTTAAAGAAGCCTTACCCGAATTTCGTATTATGGGCTTTGAGATGGAAGACTTTGGGAAAAATTCATTTGCCGTAAATGGCATTCCAGTTGACATGAAAACATCGGATATCGACACAAGGCTGAATGAATTGCTCATGTCGTATCGCGAAAACCGATTGAATAGTAAACTTGAAGTGAAAGAAAGTTTAGCTCGGTCGTTGGCAAAATTCAATGCAGTAAACTATGGCACACAATTGGGCTCGCATCAAATTCAGGAACTCATAAGCGATTTATTTTCATGCACATCGCCCAACCTTTCGCCCGACGGCAAAAAAATTGTTTATATCATGGAAAATGATGAAATTGCATCGAAATTTAATTAACAACAATGAATAGTTACAGACCACAACAATTTTCTACATTACCAATGGTAATAAAGAATCTAATCATCATAAATGTTCTTTTCTTTCTTGCATCATTAGCATTTCAAAATGTTACGGGTGGCGATTTAAGCGATTATGTTGGACTACACTACCCTATTGCTTCGCAATTTATGCCCTATCAGTTTTTCAGCTATATGTTTATGCATGCAAGCTTTTCGCATCTCTTTTTCAATATGTTTGCATTGTGGATGTTTGGAAATGTTTTGGAAAACATTTGGGGACCAAAGAAATTCTTAATTTACTTTTTTGTAACAGGAATTGGTGCAGCTTTAACACATTATGTGATATTCTATTTTCAAATATCACCAACCATTTCGGCAATCGACAGCTATATTGCAAAACCATCGACTGAAACATTTGCAGCATTTACCAATTCGCAGTACTTCTCTATATCTTCAATTGAAATACAAAAAGCCTTCAATGTATTTGTTCAAAAATACAATACCTTATTAGCATCAAATCCGCGTCAGGCTGTTGCCGAATCGGTAAATTTTATGTATCAATATCGCGAAGCAGTATTAAATGCACCGGTTGTTGTTGGAGCTTCGGGAGCTGTATTTGGTGTTTTACTTGCATTTGGAATGATGTTTCCCGACTCACTAATTTACCTCTATTTCTTTATACCAATAAAAGCGAAATGGTTTGTTGTCATTTACGGTGCAATAGAATTATTTAGTGGCGTTGCAGGAATTGCAGGCGACAATGTAGCACATTTTGCACATCTTGGAGGAATGATTAGTGGCTTTGCATTGCTTTATTATTGGAATATGAAAGCAAAGAAAAAGAAAATATTTTAAGCAAAATAAACACGGAATAGTAGTTTAACAAAGTACGAATAAATGGATTTAATTTCAGAAATAAAACAATCGTTTAAACATGGCAATATGCTCACTAAGCTTATATATGCTAATGTTTTTGTATTTCTATTTGTGAAGATTATTGAAGTTATTTCATTCATTTCACAAACCGACATTATTAATCCTTTGATGGCACAACTTTCGGTTCCATCATCAATTACTGCATTACCTTTACATTTTTGGACTCCATTTACGTACATGTTTCTTCATCAAGGCTTTTTACACATTTTGTTTAATTTACTTTGGTTATATTGGATTGGGTTAATATTTGTTGATTTCTTGAACGAAAAACGTTTCTTAGCTGTATATATATTTGGAGGATTATCGGGTGCTGTATTATATATTTTGGCATTTAATACCATTCCTGTTTTTCAACAATCGCCAGGTTTTTTATTAGGAGCATCAGCATCGGTAATGGCCGTTGTATTTGCTATCACAATGTATGTTCCTGAATACACTTTATATTTAGTATTAATAGGCCCTGTTAAATTAAAATGGTTAGCATTGGTATTAATTGTCATCGACATAATAATGCTTACCGATGGAAATCCAGGTGGACATATTGCACATCTTGGAGGAGCAATGTATGGTATGTATTGGGGATATAGACTTAAAAATGGCAAAGACATCACCAAATGGTTAACAGGAGGAAATCTTTTTAAAATATTTGAGCCAAAGCCTAAAGTAAAACTACATTACACAAATAATACAAGTAGCTATTCGCCAAACTACAGTCAACAAAAGCCTCAATCGAATGATGTTGATCAGAAAGTGATAGATAGCATCTTAGATAAAATTGCAAAATCGGGTTACGAAAGTTTAACCTCGTCGGAAAAAGAACAGCTTTTCAAAGCGAGCAATAAAAAATAAGCCGGTGCGAACATTTACCCGAATTATATTACTTATAATCAACATTCTTTTTGCTTTTGGAACAGTATTAGTTATTGCTTCGGTAAATATTAGTCCTGTTTATCTATGGTACTTGGCAATGGTTGGATTTGGTTTTCCTTTAGTAATGGTTGGCCATTTGTTTTTTGGAATATTTTGGCTTTTTTGTAGACATAAACTATATAGTATTCTATCGATAATCTGTTTAATAGTTGGTTTTTCAATTGGAGGATTACCTTATGAATTTCACAAGAAAACAAATGTAAAAGGGATAAAATTAGTTAGCTATAATGTTCGCAATTTCGATTTATATAACTGGCGAGGAAACTTTAATTTAAGAGATAGCATAATAGATTACCTAAAAGAAGTACAGCCCGATATTATTTGTTTTCAAGAATATTATAACGACATGGTTAATACCTATAACACCAATGATTCGTTGAGTAGAATATTACACCTTCCGTATGTACATTATCAATCGCTAGTAAAAGTCAATACTATTTACGATTTTGGGATTGCAACATTAAGTCGATATCCTATTATAAAGCAAAAAAAGCTATTCGACACAAAAAGAACAACGAATAATGTAATGGTAACTGATGTTTTAATTGGCAAAGATACAATCCGTATATTCAATTGTCACTTAGAATCAATCCATTTTGAAAAATCGAATTATGAAACTATTGCTAAAATAAAAGATCGAAAATACACGAAAGAAGATAGCTCAGGTTTACATGACATTATTAAAAAACTTAAAAAAGGATTTTACAAACGAGCAACTCAGGCAGATACTATATCTATGGCAATAAAAGATTCTCCGTATCCAGTTATTGTTTGTGGTGATTTTAATGATATCTCACTCTCGTACACATATCACACAATAAAAACACATAATAATTTGGTAGATGCATTTAGGAATTCAGGACATGGTATGGGTGGAACCTATATTGGTAATTTACCATCGTTTCGTATCGATTATATTTTACATTCCGATAAAATAAAAACATGGAATTTCACTACAGGTAAACGAAAAATGTCAGATCATTATGCTATTTACTGTAATTTCGAAATACCGCATTAATCGCGTTTTCTAATTTTCTTCTTCACAACATTCATCACAGTATCTTTCACTGTAATCGGAGTTTTTTGAACAACTACCACCTTTTTCACAACGGTAGTCTTTGCAATAGGAGTTTCTATTTTGGGAGAAAGATCTTCAGACTTTGATTCAACAATAGAATCTAACTTTGGAACATCTTGTTTTATAATAACTTCAGATTTAATTGTCGATGAATTTTGCTCTTGTATTTTATGACTTTTATTACTTTCCTTTTCTATTATTGTTGGCTTTTGAATCTTTGTATCAAGTGTTTTATTTTTAATAATAGATGATTCTGAATTAATGATGGTATCAGTTGATTTAACGATTGGTGGACTAATTATTATGGGAGTTTGTTTCGCCTTTTGATTATTAGATTTTAGTACTAAAACACCCGCAGAAACAACAGCAACGATACATGCTACATAATATATATTTAAAGATTTAGCATTCATGCGGAAGAAATTTGTTTTGGTTCTTCGTGCTTGCAATTGATTCCATGATGTCTTTCCCTGAACCTCATAATTAGATCCTAAAGCCTCACTGAACAATTTTTCTAAATTTTGGTCGTCTATTTTCATATTACTGACTCCTCTTTTACTGGCAACAATTCTTTTGTTTTACACTCATTGATTAAAACCATCAACGATTCTTTTAGCATTTTCTTAGCACGCAATAAACGTGAACGCGACGAACTTTCATCAACTCCTAACATTTCAGCGATTTCTTTATGTTTTAAACCATCAATAACAGCAAGGTTAAAGGTTATCCTATACATTTCGGGTAGTTTCATTAACAAAGCTAGTAAGTGTTGCTGGGTAATTCCCATAGCTAGTATTTTTTCAAAACCAAAAGAATCATCTTGGTCATGTTTATCGCTTATAATTATCTCAAAATCGCTATCCGACTCTACATAATCAATTTTTAATCGTCTTTTCTTATTATAAAAATTAATAGCATTATTAACCATCACCTTACGCATCCATGCAGTAAAAGATCCCTCACCTTTCCACTCAAACGTTTTTATAGTATCAAAAATACGAATAAATCCTTCTTGAAGAATATCTTCAACATCATCGGCACTATCTGTATAACGAAAGCAAACACCTCGAAGCATAGGAGCATATAGTTCGAAAACCATACGTTCGGCTTTTGGCACTTGCCGTTTACATTGTTCTACCAATTCTTTCTGATCCACTATTTATCTTTTTTCTATAAACAAGCAAATATACATTTCGTTGCATGATTTTTTGAAAAATATTTTACAATTATCGTTCAATCATATTTTATAGCTTTAAGTCATTTATAAAAACTCTCTAATCTATATCCATTCAAAAAAATAACGATATTCTTAGATGTTAAACTATTTCCATCAAACATTTTTCAAGTGGAAATAGAGTATTGAGTTTGGGATATATTATTTGAATAAAAAATGTTTTTTTGTTCAAATTTAATCTCATGATATTAGTTCCAAGTATATCTTTGTCAATAATATTAAAAATTAAAAGACAATGATTATTTCCACAAAAATACGATATGGATTACGTGCATTATTAGAAATTGCAAAAGCGAATCCAGGTGAAGGTGTTATGCAAAAAGATATTTCAGAACGACAAGATATCTCGAATAAATATCTTGACCACATAATTAGAGATATGAAGGCGGCGAACATCATTTGTAACCAAAAACTTAAAAAGAGTGGATATAAACTCAAAATGCCAGCATCGGAAATTACAGTTTATACTATTTATCAAGCATTTGAAGATGAATTATGTTTAGTTGAATGTATCGAAAATAAAGGATGTAAACTACTAGATAGTTGTCAATCGGTACCTGTTTGGAGAGAATTAAATAGCCGAATGATCGATTTTATGAAAAGTATTACACTACAAGACATTATTGAAGGAAAAGATTTATCACTAATTCAAGTACGCTAACATAGCTTTTACTTCCTCATAAACAAGGAAGTAAAGTTATTCATCAAGCATGTTAATAAATTTCCTTTGCATCGTTACGTAATTATACTACATTTGTGTCGACTAAAACTAAATTTAATATTAATTATAAACTAAAACTAAAATGAAAAGAAAAATTACAATGATTTTAGCTTGTACTGGTTTAGCTGGTGCAATTATGTTTTCAAGTTGCAAAAAAGAAAACGAAGTTTCTAAAAAAGACTCATCATTAGAAAGTTTAATAGGAACAGCTACAATTAAAGGTGTTGTTTATATTGACAACGACCAAACTCAAAAAACTGCAAAAGATGAATTAGCTTCAGGAGCTATTGTTACTATTTCATACAAATCAAGTGATTTAGCATACAATCCTTCAACAAAAGCAATATCTTATACTAAAACATTAACTACTACAACAGGTGCTGATGGTAAATTCAGCTTTACTGTAGATGCTAACACTGAAAACATTACATATAAAATCGAAGCATTACAATTAACTGTAAAATATATTAGATTCGATGGTGTTGACAAAAATGGTGACGCTATTACGGCATCAAACGATTCTTATTTTGCAAAAGTATCATCAACAATCACTGCTAAAAAAGGAGAAACAAATTACACAGAACTTAATTATGGAAAAACTCCTCAATATATTATTCCTAACTAATTTTAACGTTTTAAAACAATAAATATTGAAGAAAATGAAGAAAATTATATTGTCAGCAGCAACATTACTTTCGGTAATGGTAGCCTTTGGACAACAAACAACTCAGCCAGAACAAAAGAAAGCTGCAGTTCCTACATCAACACAAGATATACTTCCTGTTCAAGGTGATTTCGGTTTAACTGTTGGAGCATCGACTGCCTTAAATTACCTTGGTAATTTTAATGGAAAAACTGCTGCAAACAACAATTCAGGAATGTTTGATTATGCAAACAAAAATCTTCCTACAGTAGTTATTGCAGGAAAATATTTTACTCAAGACAATGTTGCATATAGAATTAGTGCATGTGCTTATTATAATAGTACAACAAAAAACAACCTTGTGCACGATGACTTAAATCTTAACAAAGATGCTTATGTTTTCGATAAAGCAAAATATAATACATCGGGATATACAATTGCATTAGGTGTTGAAAAACGTCGTGGGTACAAAAGATTACAAGGAATTTATGGTGCCGAAATTTTTATGGGAACCATAGGAAGTCAAAACTACGACTTTACTTATGCAAATAAATTCTCGGAAGTTAATCAAGCTCCAACAAGTGCTGCAACAGGTGGATTTACCTATGCAACGAACACTGGTGTTCCAACACCATCATTGGGTTACCGTTTAGTTTCAGAACATACTTCAAGTACTTATAAAGTTGGTGCAAGAGCTATTTTAGGAATGGAATATTATTTTGCTTCTAAAATGTCTATCGGTGGAGAATTCTACTGGGGATTAGAATATAGCACAATTAGCAAGGAATCGAGCACTTGGGAGTACTACAACACTGTTACAAAAGATGTAGATTCTCAAACTATTCAATCGAAAAACAATAAAGCATTTAATTTAGGAATATCTAATCTTGGTGGAAGCCTTAATTTGAATTTCTACTTTTAATTAAGTACATTTTATACATACAAAAGCCCGGCTTATTTATTATAAGCCGGGCTTTTTGTTTATAAATTCGTCAATAATTATTCGTGCATTTCAGCAGCTTCGGGCATTCCCATGCGACCATGCATACGACCACGACCTTGTTTTTGAATGTCGAATTGTAAGCGTTGCTCTTCGGTTAACATTGCACGAATTTGTTGTTTAAAACCTTCACGACTTTTCATCATTTGATTTTGTGTTTGTGTAATCTCATCGATTGTAGCATTTATTGCTTTCAGATCGGCAACTTCGGCAGTTGAAAGGGTACGTAAATGAGCGTGTAACTCTCCCATTTTATTTCGCAATTTTAATGACTCTTTTTGATGGGCTATTTTCAAATCTTTAAGTTTTACCTTTTGCTCATCTGTCAACTTCAAATGCTCAAATTCCATTTCATTTCTTCCACATTCGCGTTTGCACTCAGTACGAGGATGTTCTTCTTTACCCATTGATGGTCTTTCGGGACGACCACCAGCTTGTTGTTGTGCCATTACACTTGTCGAAATTGACAAAGCCATTGCTGCCATTGCAATCGACATAATTCCAGATCGTTTCATATTTATTTTATTAGTTAAACATATTCACTTAACGTAGCATATTGTATTATAGTTTGTGAATTAGTATTATAATGAAATTAAAAATTGAATTGAAATTATAATAACAAAAAAAGGACTGCCTCCCAAACAAGACAGTCCCCACCGAGAAACAACGAAACATGAAAGCAAAACAACTATAATATTAATCCCTTAATTAGAGATTGTTTGGGCTATTTAAGAAACAGGCACTTCGCCAGATTTGGCTTTGCCTTCTTTTACTGCGATTGTATTGCGGAAATAGCTAATACTTTCGTTCAGTTTTTGTATTACAGGAAGATATGCCTCATCGCCTTTAACAATTGATAATGCATTGATGCGTTCCGTAATTTTTTTATAGGTAGTATCGGTTGTTGGTCGAACCCTTTTCATTGGCAGAATAACTCGCCCTGCATACTCATCTCTACGATCAATCATCAGCTTTGCAAAATCGGCATTTACTTTTTTAATATTTGCAAGCCATTGTTCGAGTCCCAAAGCTGTAATATCTTTCATTGCATTTACTTCAAGACTTGTAATGATACTATTTATTAAAGATGTCTCATCATTATACGATAATTTTGTTGGATTACCAAGTTGATCGAGAATTCGTAATATTTTTATTGCACTTTCAGCAATCGAAGAATCATAGTGATGTACATTTCCTTCGACTATCTGATAAAAGCCAGTGTATCTATTATCGCGTAATTCATCGGCAGTTGCAATTAAACGAGTTACGGAACTTCCCATTTCGTTAATTTGCGATTCATTTTCGGCAACTAATGCTCCATAAAACAATGTATATTCGGCAGCAATTTCAGTTTTAAACGATGCATTATTAAATAGAACTTCAGCATCGGTCATAAACTGAAGATGACTTGCATTAACCAATTTTGATAGAGGGAAACTTTCTATTTTCATTAAAGTATATTTTTGTGTCTCTGTTTTAGTAACTTTTCGGCATCAAAAATATAAATAAGTTTTAATTACAACAACATTCAATTACTTTTTTTTGTTTTTTTTAATTGAACACTTTGAAAACTCGTTTTCTTCCTTCCCACAAACTAGAGGACACAAGAAAACTAGTTTTCTTTGATCCCACAAATCTGCGGAAGCAAGAAAAGTGGTTTTCTTTGTCCCTCAAAATTGCGGGATCAAAGAAAAGGAATTTTCCACCGTCCTCAGATTATGTTTTTAATAGAAAACGTCATTTCTTAGTTATTTTACATCTCTAAAAACAAAAAACGCTCAAGAAATCCATCTTGAGCGTTTTTTGTTTAATAGCTTTATGTTTTTTTACAATTTTTCTAACTCTTCGGCGAGTTTTTCCCAAACGCCCATTTCAGTTTCAAGTTGCGTTTGTAATTGCGAAAATGATGTATACAGCGATTGCTCTACACTATGTTTTGGATCGTTAATTTTTTCGGTTAAATGAGCCATTTCAGCCTCGATGCGTTGAATAGCTTCTTCTGATTTCTTTATTGCCGTTTGCAATCGTTTTGTTTCGCGATCTTTTAGTTGCTTAGCTTCATTTGAAAGTACGGCTTTTGCTTCTTTTTTATCTGCACGAGCAGTTGAATCTACTTTTTTGGTTGCTTCCAATTCGCGGAAGTTTTCCATCTTCTTTTTATCTAAGAATTCTTGTATAGTTCCAAGATGTTCTTTAGCAATATTATTGGTAAACTCATACACTTTCGATACTAATCCTTCAAGAAAATCGCGGTCATGCGATACAAGAATTACCGTACCATCGTATTGCATCAAAGCATTTTTAAGAATCTCTTTCGATTTAATATCTAAGTGATTCGTTGGCTCATCGAGTACGAGCAAGTTATATGGTTCAAGCAAAAGCTTCGACATTGCTAAACGGTTACGCTCACCACCCGAAAGTACACGTGCTTTCTTCTCAACATCTTCGCCAGAGAAAAGGAAAGATCCTAAGATATCGCGAACACGTTTGCGAACATCACCAACTGCAATATCATCTAATACTTGAAAAACTGTTCTATCGGGAGGAAGAAGCTCATCTTGATTTTGAGCAAAATAGCCAATATGAACATTATGTCCCTTAGCCAATGTACCTTGATATTCCACTTCGTTCATCAAACATTTGATAAAGGTGGTTTTACCTTCGCCATTCTTACCAACTAAGGCAACTTTTTCGCCTCGTTCGATATTTATATTAACTCCATTTAAAACAACTTTTTCGCCATATGTCTTAATCACATCAGTTGCCACAACCACTTCACGACCCGAACGTGGAGCAGCAGGAAAATGGAAATTTATCGATGCTTTATCTTCTTCCTCAACTTCGATACGTTCAACTTTATCGAGTTGCTTGATGCGGCTTTGTACCTGAACAGCTTTTGTTGCTTTATATCGGAAACGTTCAATAAAATCTTCGGTATCGGCAATCATTTTTTGCTGATTGGTATAAGCCTGCATTTGGATATCACGACGCTCTTGACGAAGTTCCAAGTAACGCGAATAGCACGATTTATAATCATATATCTTGCCTAAAGAAATCTCAATAGTTCTTGTCGTAATAGTATCTAAGAAACGACGGTCATGCGAAATAAGAACCATTGCACCTTTATAGTTTCTTAAAAACTCTTCGAGCCATTGAATAGATTCGATATCAAGGTGATTGGTAGGCTCATCGAGTAAGAATACATTTGGACGTTTCAAAAGTATCTTTGCCAATTCCACTCGCATACGCCAACCACCACTAAACTGCGATGTTGGACGAGTGAAATCGCTTCTTTTAAATCCTAAACCCAACAATGTCATTTCAACTTCAGCATCTCGGTTTGAGCTACCAAGCATTTGTAATTTATCGTTAAGATCGGTTATTAGATCGATAAGTTCAGCATAACTATCGGTTTCGTAGTCGGTGCGAACTTCCAATTCTTTTTGTACTTCAGCAAGTTCCGTTTCCAGATCGTTATGTTCTGAGAATGCAGTAAGAGCCTCTTCGAACACTGTTCGCGAATCGCTTACCTTTAATTCTTGAGGAAGATACCCAAGTTTGATATGATTAGGAACTGCAATTGAACCACTTTCTTTTTGCACCAATCCCACAAGAATTTTGAGAAGGGTTGATTTTCCCGCACCGTTTTTACCTACTAAACCTATTCGGTCGCGAGAATTTACGAGAAATGAAACATCTTTGAAAAGATCTTTCCCACCGAATTGTACGGTGAGATTAGTAACTGAAACCATTTATTGTTTTTATTATTGTAAAATTATTGATTGTTGATGTTAATTAATAAGGTTATAATACACTTTAATATTTTCTACTAAGGTTTTATTTAAAAATAAGGTTTTTAAAAGCATGTTTTCAAAACCTTATTTCTCCAAACAACCTTAGTAGAAAAGGTCTATTGGAATAAAACCTTATTACCTTATTTTACTATTCAATGTTTTCTGATAGAATGTCATAAAACTATCATATTCTTCAATGAATGTTTGTTTTTTATGATGTTCAAATTGATTTAGAATATATTTACAAACCTTATCAACATCAGCCTTCGAAACAGAAAATGCAGAACATGATTGCTGCCATTCAAAATGAAATTTACAAAGTTTATTATCATTTATAAACTTTGTTGAACTATTTGCAATAACAGTTGCAAGCGAATCCTCATCTACTTGTGGAGATCTCGAAACTAAAATATGAACATGATCTGAATTAGCATAAATTGCATATAATTGACAACTATTATTATTCACTATTCCAGTAATATATTTTTCAATTCGTTCACGATTCAACGCAATTATAATTGGTTCTCTATGTAATGTTGAGAAAACAAAATGTGTATACAAATTATTAAATTCAACTTTCATAAAGTCTATTTTCTAAAACAACTGCCGACAAACATCACCCGCCTGTTTCACTATTCCATAAGTGAACATATGAATAGAAGGGACATTGTGTTTTTGTAATTCTTTTGCCTGCATTACGCACCATTCGGTACCAACCAGACGAGCAGCATCATCGTCAGAACAAGCATTGATTGCATTTTTCAAATCTTGAGGGAAATCGATGCAAAATAATTTTGGTAAAATGTCTATTTGATTTTTTTGAGCTAATGGTTTTATTCCAGGAATTACAGGAACATCAATGCCAGCTTCACGACATTTGCGAACAAAATCGAAATACACTTTATTGTCGAAAAACATTTGAGTAATAATATATTCTGCTCCTGCATCAACTTTCTTTTTAAGATTTAGCATATCAACATCAAAACTTACAGCATCCGAATGTTTTTCGGGATAACCTGCAACACCACAACAGAAATTTGTCATTGCAGAAGTTTGAGGTTCAGCATCGTCAAGATACTTTCCTTTGTTCATTTCCATTGCTTGGGTAACCAATTGCGATGCAAATTCATTACCATCAGGTTCTGGTTTATATTGGGTTTCAATTTTCATTTGATCGCCACGTAAAGCCAAGATATTTTGAATTCCAAGGAAATTCAAATCAATCAAAACGTATTCAGTTTCTTTGCGAGTAAAACCTCCGCAAAGAATATGAGGAACTACTTCGATATCGTATTTATGTTGAATCGAAGCACTTATCGCAACAGTTCCAGGACGTAATCGAACTCTATTATTATTTTGATCGATTTGCTCACGATGCGATGTGATATTAATAAACGAAGGTTTAAACTCCATCAACGGATCGATAAAAGAACAAACAGTATCGAGTCCTTTTCCTTTCATTGGAGGTAAAATCTCGAATGAGAACAATGTTTTTTGTGATGATTTTAAAATATCTATTACTTTCATCTCTTGTTAAATTTCATTTTATAATAGCCCACAAAAGTAATAATATTAAACCAAAATGAAGGAGGTATTATGCAAAACTTTAATCT
>Ga0302286_10001022_pt1 | contig 21255 bp, 21 predicted proteins | sample III_Fen_E2_3_FD_198765 | JGI IMG/M metagenome (GOLD analysis project Ga0302286, IMG submission 198765) | Peat permafrost microbial communities from Stordalen Mire near Abisko, Sweden - III_Fen_E2_3 | ecosystem: Environmental > Terrestrial > Soil > Wetlands > Permafrost | place: Sweden: Abisko...
TATCAGCTACTAATATGCTGGTTTGTGGCGAAGATTTGGGCATGGTACCCGATTCGGTGCCCGATGTTATGAATAATCTTGAAATTCTCAGTCTGGAAATACAACGAATGCCTAAAAAACCGAACACCGAGTTTGCAATGCCTTCGGATGCTCCTTATAGGTCGGTCTGCACTACTTCCACCCACGACATGAATCCGATACGTGCATGGTGGGAAGAAGACCCGGTTTTAACGCAACGTTTTTACAACAGAGCGCTGGGTATGCAGGGTCCAGCACCCGCTGTATGCGAAAACTGGATTGCCGAACGCATTATTGAGCAACATCTGGAATCAAATGCCATGCTGATAATTTTACCGTGGCAGGACTGGATGGCACTGGACTCTACTCTTTGTCTTGAACATCCATTTGCCGAACGTATCAACGTGCCAAGCAATCCGAGAAATTTCTGGTGTTACAGAATGCACATGACACTGGAACAGCTATTGAAAGAAAACAAATTTAATAGCAAAATAAAAGAAATGATAAATAAATCAGGTAGATAATAATCAAATACAAAAAAATAATTCAACAAGAAAAATGAGCGATCAGCGTTACAATTTAAGAGGCGTTTCTGCATCGAAAGAAGATGTACACAATGCAATTAAAAATATAGACAAAGGCTTATTCCCAAAGGCCTTTTGCAAGATTATACCTGATTTTTTAGGCAACGATCCCAACTTTTGCAACATCATGCATGCTGATGGGGCAGGTACTAAATCGTCGCTTGCTTATGTTTACTGGAAAGAAACCGGTGATATTTCTGTATGGAAAGGCATTGCACAAGATGCGCTAATAATGAATATTGATGATCTACTCTGCGTTGGGGCTACAGACAATATACTTCTTTCCTCTACCATCGGAAGGAATAAAAACAGAATTCCGGGTGAAGTCATTTCGGCTATCATTAACGGAACCAATGAATTGGTTGAAGAGCTGGCTACCATGGGTGTAAATATCTACCCAACCGGTGGTGAAACTGCCGATGTCGGCGATTTGGTCCGCACAATTATAGTTGACAGCACGGTTACCTGCCGCATGAAACGCGCGGATGTCATAGACAACGCCAACATAAAACCCGGTGATGTAATTGTCGGACTTTCGTCGAGTGGACAAGCCACATACGAAAAGGAATATAACGGCGGAATGGGAAGTAACGGCCTAACTTCGGCTCGTCACGATGTCTTTGCCAACTACCTGGCAGCAAAATATCCTGAAAGCTATAATGCCGACATACCTCAGGAGTTGGCTTACTCGGGTTCGTGCAAACTCACCGATGCAGTTGAAGGTTTAGGTATTGATGCCGGAAAACTGGTATTATCTCCAACCCGCACCTATGCTCCGGTGGTGAAAAAATTATTGTCAGAACTTCGACCTAATATTCACGGAATGGTACATTGTTCGGGAGGTGCACAAACCAAAATTCTGCACTTTATCGATAACCTGAAAGTGGTAAAAAACAATCTTTTCCCGGTTCCTCCTCTATTCCAACTAATTCAAAAAGAATCAGGAACCGATTGGAAAGAAATGTACAAGGTGTTCAACATGGGACATAGACTGGAAGTATATTTACCGGCAGAATACGCTCAACAAGTTATTGAAATATCCAAATCATTCAACATCGATGCACAAATCGTAGGCTATTGCGAACATTCCGATAAAAAGGAACTATTGATTGAAAGCGAGTTTGGAAGGTTTGAGTATTAATCGCTAAAGACACGGCAGGACGTTCTAAAGATATAGCATAGAGTTCTAAAGCATCGGCAGAACATTCTAAACGTTCGGCAGAGAGTTCTAAAGGCTCGGCAAGACATTCTAAAGACCAAGCAGAGAGTTCTAAAGACTTAGCAAGACGTTCTAAACAACTAGCAGAACGTTCTAAACGTTCAACAGAGAGTTCTAAACTATCAAAGAATAGGAGACAGACTTACACACAGCAAGAGCCCTGAAAGAAATTTTCTTTCAGGGCTCTTGCTGTGTTATGTGACTTTAGCAATTTCGTAGGAGTACCTGACTTACTTCAGCAAAAAGCCTATATTCGTAGTAAATAGCTTTACGGCAATGGCTAGCAGGATTATACCGAAGAATTTACGAAGAATGTAAATTCCACCATCGCCAATAAGCTTCTCTATTTTTGAAGTTGATTTTAATACAAAAAACACAAAAATCATATTCAATACCAATGCGATAATTATATTCTCAGTAGCATATTCGGCGCGTAAAGCAAGCAGTGTGGTAAATGAACCGGGGCCGGCTATAAGAGGAAAGGCAATAGGAACAATGGACGAACCACCCTCGGGACCATGATTTCGAAAAATCTCCACATCCAGAATCATTTCCAACGAGAATATGAATATTATCAAAGCTCCGGCAACCGCAAATGACTGAATATCCACATTGAAGAGCCGCAAAACAGCCTCACCCGAAAAAAGAAAAAAGACAAGTATGATTAAAGCCACGATCGAAGCCCTGGAAGCATATACACTCTGCCCTTTACGCTTAATATTGAGTATTATAGGAATAGAACCCAAGATATCAATTATAGCAAAAAGCACCATAAACGCGCTGGTAATTTGTAGGAAACTGAAATTCATTTTAGTTGTTTAAGTGTTTCTTTGTTTATAATTCGTCTCTCCGCATCAAAAAACCAACCCCATTTGTTGAAGTACTTTATCATGTTTTTCATGTGAATAAACAGCAGCCTCCCAACGGCATAAGAACCTTGCGCATGTTGGTGCACAACCGAAACCTGCGGGTAAAAAACAGTCCGGTATTTCTCATGAATTCGCCTGGTCAAATCAATATCTTCGGGATACATAAAAAATCGTTCATCAAAAAGTCCAACTTTCCGGACTGATTCAGTTCTTAAGAACATAAAACATCCTGAAAGGTAGGGGACATCCATTATCTGATTATAGCCCGAAGCTCGCAGTTCAAACACATCAGTTCGTTTCTTTGTCCACGCCTTAGGCAGAAATCTTCTAAAGATCAAATCAAAGGGTGTTGGCAATAGTTTGCAAAGATACTGAATTTCTCCATTGGGATAATATACTTTGGGCATCAACAAGCCTATATTTGAATTATTATTCATAAAATCATCAATTTTCGCCAGTATCTCTGTCTTAAAAACTATATCCGGATTAAGCACTAAATGATAAGCGACATGCTGCTCCAACGTTTTACGAATAGCTATATTATGCGCTGCACCGTATCCAATATTTTTGTTATTGAAGATATAGGTTACTCCAAGGTCAACAAACTCCTCTTGCTTCAGAGGCGAATTATCTATCAGAAAAATTTCCGACACATATTCGGATCCTCGCAAAACATCCACCAGTGGTCTTATTTCGGCTACGGTGTGCTTGTAAATAACAATGGATACATTGATTGGCATAATTTCTAACTTAGATACAATCCGATTTTGTGGTGATAAATGTCAATGATTAATTTTTCATCGTATTGCTTCAGCATCTTTCTTCGTCCATTTTTTCCCATTTCATTTCTTTCTGCGGCATCAAGTAAATACATTTCCTCCATCATTTTTGCCAGACTTTCCACATCCCTCGATTTACATATTTTACCATTGATATTGTGTTCGATAAGTTCTTTACAGCCTACGTTATCTGTTGTAATAATTGGCCGCTCCATACTCATGGCTTCCATCAAACAACGCGGAACTCCTTCACCGTAATAGGACGGCAAAACAACACAGTCAGAATCAGCAATAAAAGTACGAACATCCATAGCATCCTCAAAATAGCGTATTGCTCCCTCCCTATCCCACTCTATCAATTTCGTCACAGGAATATTATGGGGATTTTGGATGTCTGTTTTACCCAGCACCTGAAATTCAGTATTGGGATATTTTTGCTTTAATAATTTTGCAGCAAGTACAAATTCCTCAATACCTTTTTCCTTCACCAGTCGCGATAAAAAAAGAAAAACAAATTTATCTTCGCTAGTTACTTTTGGTTTCGGAATAAAAAAATCAGTATCGAGACCCTCACTATTCAGTACAAATGAACGGGACTCTTCAACAATATGTTTCTTTAAAAAGACATCCCTGTTGTCAGGATTAAGGAACCAAACTTCTTTTACTTTTTGGAGTGATTTCCGGTACAAAGAAACAACAAATAAATTCAGCCACTTACCGGCATCAAATGTATAGCCCAGACCGGTAGTAACAGCTATAGTGTTTATTTTTAAAAGCCTGCAAACAAAGGAGCCATATATTATAGGTTTGACAGTATAATGAAATACAAAGTCAAATGAGTGACTTTTGTAAATATTTATCATTTTACAGAATAACATTATATCTGTCAGGACATTGGTACCTTTACCATCTATTTTCAGATTGATAAAAGTAATGTCGTCTGCCGCAAATAAAGGCGAGTACTTATCTCCGGGAGCAATGGCAAAAACCGTATAGCCTCTATCCACAAAACTCTTCATCACTCCCAGCCGGAAGTTATAGAGAGAAAAAGCTGTATTCCCTACAAAAGCTATCCGTTTCGAATTGTTAGTAGTTTCAGACCCTGATATATATTGTTGTAATTTACTCATGTATTTCTATTGCATCTTATCAGTAGTTGCAGGTGCACTTTCCTCTTTTATTTCTCAATCCGTCCCAATATCCCATAACAGAATACCTGAAGTATTTCATTTTTTCGTCGGAAAGCATCAGGAAAACAACCAATCTCAACCCGTTAAATATCACTTCTCTTACTTTATAGCCAAGAGTAATATACGGGCATCTTATCATAAATACGCTATTTCTGAATAAATAGTATTTTCGTAGTGGCGAGTGAAGCGAAATTTTTCTTCCCAGAATACCAACTCTATCCTCACCAATCACATGATTCATGCTTGCCCTCGGGGTTGCATACAACTTATAACCTTTAGAGATAGCCCTAAATGACCACTCTACATCAATATAATCTATAAAAAAATCCTCGTTCATTAATCCTACATCGGTAATCACCTCTGAGTCAATCAGGCAACCGGAAGCTATTAAAAAAGTTGCCTCGACACTCTCGTTTTTCGGCAACCGTCTGTCTATAAAAGGACCAATATACTTCGTGATCGGATATTGTTCACCGGTTTTTCTATTGTAATAAGTCGGACCGATAGCACCAACTCTCAACCCTCTTTTAAGCAATTCATCTTTGGCTGCAAGTAGGTTATTCACAAAATCATTTTCAACTTCGGAGTCATCATCCAACAATAAAATTTGGTTTGCTCCAGCGACTAAAGCAGCCTCCATTCCCCTGTTTTGCGCAAATCCCAGTCCCTTGTTTTCTTTGTATTCAATCAAAACAACTTGCGTTTCGGAAATCCTGTCAATATCGGAAACACATTCCAAGATATTTGCCGAATTTAGCGATCCGTTGTCAACATAAACGATTAACCGAACCTGTTGAACAAGCACCGCCAACTGTCGTTGAAGCACTTCAATATCGGGATTATATGTTACTACAATAGCAGCTATTTTATTGGACATAGTCAATTAAATTATAAATCTTTGCCAACCAATTTCTTTAATGTTATTGTGGCATATCGCTTGTCTCCAAAAATCAGGTACTGCTTAATCGCTCTCAAAAATAACTTCACTTTATATCCGACATAATACCTTAAGCCCAACTCCTTCACAAACAACCTTTCAGCCTCAAGAAATTCGGTATGTCTGCCTAAATCGACTTCCCTTTCATAATTCTGAAAAGATAAGTTGTGATTTATTATACAATCCAACACATAAACCTTTTTTCTTTGAAGATAGATTTGATTATAGTACCAATGATCCAGCATATCCAACGGGTATTTATCTGAAAATCCGCCTATTGATTGAATAAAATTCACACTCAACAGCGACAAGGAATTAAAAGCAACTACTCTTCCTCGTTGAATACCGGTATGCCGCAGAGTGTTCTCCCACCAACCAACTGAGCTGATTCTTCTGGGAGAAAGTACTTGCTTACCATCTACAAGCTTTGGAACTACAGCCACAATAGAATCATCAGTCATGCTTTGCAAAAATTCCGATAAGCAGCTAAAATAATCATCCGACAATTCAGAATCCTGATCCAAGAGGAGCAACCATTGGTAGCCTTCGGTTAGAGCAAACTTCCGCGCATAATTATAGGCCGATGTTAATCTTCCGTTATGATCTGAGTTTATAACTATTGCATCTTCCGATTCGGTCAGTCCGTACTCAGGACTATTGTTATAAATTATAAGATTATATCTAATATCTTGTGATTTAATGCACTCCTTTAATGTCCGATAGGATACACTCTCCTCAATGGACTTTTTATAAAGTACAATCAAAATCAAAATTTTATCTGCAGCAGAATTATTCATCAACTTTATTCTTTATGATTTTTAGTTGCTTACGCGAGTACGAAAACAATTCATATCTGCTAATAAAATAAGGAGTTGTCGCTACGAGTATCAACTTTAAATTCAACGAGAAATTTGTAAAAAAGAGATCACCAACTAATTGCATGACCAACTCAAACAAAAAGAAAGAGTATAAGACTACAAAAACAACGTTTCCATTCTCGGCTTTATTATAAACAAAGCCCATCAACAAACCCAGCAATATTGAAAAAAAAGCTATTCCACTAAGTCCAAAATCTTTATAATATGGATACAAAACCGTATATGTATTGGTAACAACTCCAACATTAACAAATCCCAAAATGGTATCATTGGGTTTCATTTTTGTAAATCCGAGTTTATATTTAACCGCATAGAAAAAACGAAATACATTTTCTCCAAATTGCACAGAACTTTCTGATTTGACTGTTTCAAAAGCAGGTGCAGAACTCAATGCATATATTGTTACAAATTCCGATGTCGGGTTCTTAGATACGGTTGAATTAGATCGTAAAGATTGAATTCCTTGAAAAATAAAAAGAATAATAATTCCCGAAATAGCTATTTGCTTAAATTTCAGAAGTTTGTTGCTATATAAAACAAAGATTGTACTAAGAAATAGTGTTAATAAATTTGTTTTAGACATTGTGATAAATGCATACATCAAATACATTAAAAATAAAACAAAAACTCTTTTTTTATTTTTCTTTGAATAACAGTTTAACTCAATCAAATAACTTCCTAACCAAATTAGAGTGTAAAACGGATTAGAATCTTCAATATTGATTCCTTTTATCCCGCCAACAGCCGCACTTCTCAAGTCGGCCATCCAGTTGGATGAAGTTCCGAGTTTCACAATCTCATAAGCGTGTAAAATCAATAGCGGAAAGGTTACAAGCGATGCGTAGAAAAAGATATTTCTGGCCAGTTGACTGGGTTCAATTCTGTTATTCTTCGATACCGAAAGGGCCTGAATAAATAAAGATGAAACACAAAAAAGTGTTACCCAAATGTTTATTGCAGTGAGAAATTTATCCGTAAGCGGATTAAGATGACTTCCGAGAAAAATGTACAAAAGCAATACAGACAACCATATGCCAGATGTAATCACACTTGGAGAAAATATGTTGTATTTTGAACATATCAGGCTGATAATAAATAAAAACAAGCATAAAGATATAGAGATATACATTGCCAATTTCGTTTATTATAAGATTAATTTACTACGAGATAGATTTAAAAATATATTTTCGGCTATACCAAAACATTCCCAAGGCCACCGACAGTTCCGTGAGAAAAAGCGATATTGCAGCTCCTGTAGATTGCAAGTACGGTGCTAAAAAAGTAATACTTACAATAGCTATTATTGCCGCAACCAAATAGGTTCGTTTAAAATCTTTTTTGTCTTCGTCATTCCCTATTGCCAGCAAACTCAACTGTCCAAAAACTCCTCCCAAACCAATAAACATAGGCACAACCGACATAATTCGGAATAATGTCTGTGTTCCAGCATATTCTTTTCCCAAAAAGGCGATCAGATAAGGCGAGAGGAAAAACATAGCTACAAACACTCCGGACATGGCTACAAATATAAACAATAAAATTTTGCGCACCAATTTTGTCGCTTCGGGCAAGTTAGTTACAGACATTGCACTTATTTTCGGATAAAAAGACTGACTCAGCGGAACAAAAATCAAATAACAAAATCCCCGCATGATTTTCTCTACCGCAGTATATTTCCCAACCTCTACAGGGTCAGCAAAATAGGCCAGAATCAGAACGTAACTTGCAATATATATACTTGAAGCCGCTGTAGATAAGAAAATTGGATAGCTTGATTTTACTTCGTGGTAGATATTAGTCAGAGTTGTTTTAAACCAATATCCGATATATTTATTCCGATAAATAATTACGCATGTTATTAGCGGTCCCAGAATATATACAGCAGATTGAATCGTTGCTGCCAAGAGATAGTCCTCTTTTGTTTTGACAAAAACGAATGTAAGCGGAAGAATTAAAAGCTTGGAAATAATATTCACAAATGAGAGCACTCTTATTTTACCAAGCCCCTGAAAAAGCCAGACAAATGAAAAAGTATTGCCAACCACCATCAAAAACAGAATCAACAGAGTTTGAGAATAAACCCTAAATAGAGGAACACAGAAAGCCAGAATCAACACAGCAAGGAGGCAAATCAACAGCAACCCGATTTTGGCTAAGAGCGTAGCCGATGCGATTTCATCCAACTTAGCTTTATTGTTTTTATAAAGTGCCACACGTTTTGTCGCACTTAGATTAAAGCCGAAATCTACAACCAACATAAAATACTGGGTTATAGTCAGAGAAAAACCAATATATCCAAACTTTTCGGCTCCAAGTGTAACCATCAGATAGGGATACACCAGCAGCGGGAAAACATAGTTGAATCCTTGTAATACCAACAAATAGATGGTATCCCAGATTTCTTTGTTGTATTTTTGGTTTTTCAACTTAAGCATTTACCGATGTGGGGTTACATACTCTATTCGTACTTCTCCATTTTATCCTCAATGCTCACATTTTCGCGCGAGCTTTGTATCTTAATATATGTCATTAAACTTTCGGCTCCTGCTTCGTAACAAGCTTCCTGAGCCTTTTTTACTACTTCCATAATATTATCGTAGCTTCCTTCCATCACTGTTTCAAATGGGGTCACTTTATACCTTAGTCCCGATGCAGCAATTACTTCTATGGCTTTATCTACTAATGCGTATGGGTGAACTGAGTGAGAGGAAGGCAAAATTTGCAATGCTATATTTACTGTTTTATCCATCTTTATAATTTATTTGCGGGTAATTAAATTCAAAAAAAATCACAGTTATTAGAAATAATCGTGATGTTATTTTTTATTTTCTCCAAAGGTACGTTTTCTGATGAAAAAAACCCGAAATTTCTTTCGGGTTTTTTAAAATATCTGAGTTAGCCGAATTTTATTCAGCAACTTCTTCTGCTACCGGAGCTTCAGCTGGAGCTTCTTCCTCAGCAACAACTTCAGCGGCAGCAGCTACAGCCTCAGCTTGTTTTTTTGCCAATTCAGCAGCTTTTGCTTTATTCACTTCTACTTCAGCAGCTAAACGTGCCTTAGCAGCAGCTTGTTTATCAGCAGCTAATTGTTCTTTAGTTTTTGTTACACTTGACTCTTTGCTCAATTTCCATGCTTCGAAACGTTTATCGGCTTCAGCCACGTCGAATGCACCTTTTTTGGCTCCTTCAAGTAAGTGTTTTTTCAATAATACTCCTTCGTTTGAAAGAATAGTTCTAGTTGTGTCGGTTGGTTGAGCTCCTGTAGTTAACCAATACAATGCACGTTCGAACTTCAAGTCGATTGTAGCAGGATTAGTGTTAGGGTTATAAGAACCGATACGTTCGATAAATTTGCCATCACGTGGCGCTCTGCTGTCAGCGATAACGATGTGATAATAAGCATATCCCTTACGACCGTGACGTTGCAATCTGATTTTTACTGGCATTTTTTTATTATTAAATGATTATACCTAATGCTTTTTCTCGAAAAGCGGTTGCAAAGATAGTGTTTTTATTTGAAAATAAAAAGGTTGGATAAAAATAAGTTAGCCTTAAATACTTCACTTTAATTATTGAATATCCAGGCCGATTCATATTTCTCATCAGATTTTCGGAGATTCTGGACAAATTCCTCTGCTTCTTCTTTTGATTTAAAAGATTGTATTGCAACACGGTATGTTCTGGATGATGTCAACACTCTTGCTTCGGTGAATTTCTCATGAATCAATTCATCACAGAATCTCTGTGCCGATGATCGATCAGGAACACTCGCCACAATTACGTGATAATTACCGATTTCTGTTCTATTCTCTATTGCTTTCACCGGTTCTGCAACAGCTTGTTCTTCGGTTTTTTTTATTTCGGCGTGTTTACTCTCCACAACCTTAACTTCAAGACTTTGATCTTCATTACCGTCAAAAGAATTTACAAACGAAAGTGAAGCCAGACTTGCATAGTTAGTAGAACTGGACACATCGTTGATGTGTGGAGATGCTACAAGTACGCCTACTACAATTACAGCTGCAGCTGCATACTTTAATAGTTTTGATGATGGGAATACGATAACCCGATTTACGGATTCCTTTGTTTTACGGACTTCTCTAGGAACTATATACAAGTCGGTCAAACCCAAGTTCTGAGGCAAAAAGCCTGATTTATAAATCGGATTAAAAGTTAGCGACCCCTGATTGTTTTTTTGCAGAATACCCAAATCACCTATCACGATATTGCCATTCATCTTCAACTGATCATGAATCAGCTCCACTTTGCTTTCGATATATTCAACAGCTTTCCTATAGCTTATTTGCTCTGATCTCGAAACTTCAATAGCCAGCAAACCATCCGAATTATTCATTAATGCATTAAACCCAATAGTTGCATGCGGAGGTGTAATTCGGTCAGAAAGAATTTTGGCTGATTGCATCTGCACAATAAATCCACCCAAATTTGGCACAACTACATAATCATGTTGCGACAAGAGATTTTCGATATGTCTATAAAAATTTTCCACGTAGCAAAAATATGACAAAGGATTTAGACGGTAAATGTTTCCAACAAAAAGTTATCAACAAGTTGTTAGACTCAACAAAACTATATATCTTTGTACTACTCAAAAGAAACAATCTTAAAATGAAAAAAACGATTCTAATCACTGGAGGTGCAGGCTTTATTGGCTCACACGTCGTTCGGTTATTTGTCACAAAATATCCGGATTATCAAATAATTAATCTTGACGCCTTAACTTATGCCGGCAATCTGGAAAATCTTAAAGATATAGCCGGAGCTTCAAACTACAAATTTGTGAAAGGCGACATTACAGACGAGAAGTTTATAACCGAATTATTTTCAACTTATAAGTTTGATGGAGTAGTACATCTTGCTGCCGAGTCTCACGTTGACAGATCAATTACCGATCCTTTTGCTTTTATCCGCACAAATGTATTCGGAACTGCAAACTTATTGAATGTAGCCAAGGAAGCCTGGAAAGGCGATATGACCGGAAAACGGTTTTACCACATTTCTACCGACGAAGTTTATGGCTCTTTAGGCGAAACCGGTTTCTTTACCGAAGAAACAGCTTATGATCCACGCAGTCCTTACTCTGCAGCTAAGGCCAGTTCAGACCATTTTGTGAGAGCTTATTATCACACATACGGTTTACCGGTTGTATTATCAAACTGCTCTAACAACTACGGAGCTAATCATTTCCCTGAGAAGCTTATTCCGCTTTCAATCAATAATATTAAAAATAATCGCCCCATTCCAATTTACGGAAAAGGCGAGAATGTTCGTGACTGGTTGTGGGTAAATGACCATGCCCGAGCAATTGACACTATTTTCCACAACGGCGTGGTAGGCGAAACCTACAATATCGGAGGAAACAATGAATGGACTAATATCGACCTTATACGTGAGCTTTGCAAAATCATGGATAAGAAATTAGGACGCGTACCGGGCGAATCGGCCAAGCTGATTACGTTTGTAAAAGATCGTGCTGGACACGATTTACGTTATGCAATTGACTCGAGCAAATTACAGCGCGAGCTTGGCTGGAAACCTTCACTTCAGTTTGAGGAAGGATTAGAAAAAACAGTCGACTGGTATCTCGCTAACCAGGAATGGATGGATAATATAGTAAACGGTGATTATCAAAAGTATTACGAAAAACAATATACAGACAGATAAAAAAAACAAATATAAAAGAGTGCGGGCTAATCAGAAAACTGATTAGCCCGCACTCTTTTATATTATACTATCTAGATATTTCGTTTTTTTGTTACTTTGGAGCTGTATTGTATAAATAAACACCTACTAACAGAAACACCACATTAGGAATCCATACCGCTGCAAAAGCCGACATGCTGCCATTCACAGAAAATGATGTTGACATAGCTGAAAACAGTATATATATAGCACTCAATGCCAAACCTACTCCCAGGTGCAATCCCATACCTCCACGCACCTTTCTCGAAGATAAAGACACACCTATCAATGTCATTATAAAAGCTGCCAGCGGCATTGAAAATCTTTTATAATAATCATCTTCAAACAATTTTATATTCCCTACACCACGATCACGTTGTCGTTTTAAGTAGCTTCCTAACTTAACAATGCTCATTTGAGGAGCCTCAGCAGCGGTTATATAAAACTCCTCCGGCTGCACCATTATCGTTGTATCTTTATTAAGTCCTTTCGTGATTTGTTCGCGCATACCATTAAAATCCCGTTGCAAATAATTAGAAATCTTCCATTTGTATAATGAATCCCAGGTAATGGTTTCTGCAGTTAGTCTCGACGCAAGCGTTTTTCCATTGAATTTTTCAAGTGAAAATTGATAGCCTGTATTATTAGATACCTCAAAGCGTTGGATATACATTATAACACCTTTTCCTACCTCCATCTGCAAATTAGTTGCATTACTTTGTTTTATTTGCCGAACATATTTATCTTCAAAATTGAGCATTTTTTTTGTTCCATGCGGAATAACAAAACCGCCAAGAGTAAAAGAAATAGTTGCAATTACCGCTGCTGAAATCATATAGGGAAGCATCAACCGCCGAAAACTGACTCCACTCGACAAGATAGCAATAATCTCGGTGTTGGTTGCCATTTTAGAAGTGAAGAAAATTACGGCAATAAACGTAAACAGAGGACTGAACATATTCATATAGAACGGAATAAAGTTCAGATAATAATCAAAAACAATTGCTTTTAATGGCGCATTGTGGCTAACAAAATTATCAAGCTTTTCTGTAATGTCGAACACCACTGAAATACTCAAAATAAGTACAATAGAAAAGAAGTATGTACCCAGAAACTTCTTGATTATATAAGTATCAATTCTTTTTAAGCCGAACGTATGATAACTGATTTTTTTCATTTCTATTGATTACATGACTTGTTTTATAACCTTCTTCCTAATTGTTCTACCATCCCCCTCTTCCACGAAGAAAAATCTCCTGCTTGAATATGGCTTCTGGCTTCTCCCACCAACCACAAATAGAAGGCAAGATTGTGTATAGAGGCTATTTGCAGGGCAAGATATTCTTTGCTGATAAAAAGATGACGCAAATATGCTTTTGAATATGCTTTATCTACATACGAAGTTCCAAATTCATCCAATGGAGAAAAATCATTCTTCCACTTTACATTTTTCATATTCATTATGCCCTGTGAGGTGAACAACATGCCGTTGCGTCCGTTTCGGGTCGGCATTACACAGTCAAACATATCAACCCCACGCTCTATCGCCTCCAAAATATTTTGAGGTGTACCCACACCCATCAAGTAACGAGGTTTATCCTTTGGTAGTATTTCATTCACTACCTCAATCATTTCATACATGATTTCCGTAGGCTCACCTACTGCCAATCCGCCGATTGCATTACCTTCCCTGTTTTGAGAAGCGATAAATTCAGCAGATTGCCTCCGCAATTCGGGATACACACAACCCTGCACTATCGGAAAATAGGTTTGTGAGTAACCATATTTTGGCTCAGTCTGATCAAAGTGTTTCAAGCCCCTATCCAGCCACCTATGAGTCAGCTCCATAGATTTTTTTGCATAGGCAAAATCTGCTGTTCCTGGCGTACATTCATCAAAAGCCATGATAATGTCAGCACCTATTATTCTTTGAATATCAACTACATTTTCCGGTGTAAAAAGATGCTTGCTTCCATCTATGTGCGAACGAAAGGTTGCACCTTCTTCTTTCAATTTTCTGTTCCCGGAAAGCGAAAATACCTGATAACCACCACTGTCTGTCAGAATTGGTCTATCCCAACCATTAAATTTATGCAATCCACCCGCACGTTCAAGCGTATCAATTCCAGGTCGTAAATATAAATGATATGTATTTCCAAGAATAATCTGCGCTTTAATATCCTCTTTCAACTCATGAAAATGAACGGCTTTTACTGAAGCTACCGTACCTACAGGCATAAAAATAGGAGTTTCGATCACGCCATGATCTGTGGTTATTTTTCCTGCCCGCGCATTTGAATTTGGATCGGTATGCTGTATTTCAAAAGTCATTGATACTATATTTTTTAGCTTTATTTCACGACGGTTCTCTCTAATTTGATGTCCACTTTTTCAGAATTCAATTTTACAATTCTGCCAGGTGCACCCACCACAGTGCAATTTGAAGGAATATCGTGCATAATCACAACCGTCTCTGCACCAATTTTTACATTATCTCCTACACATATAGGACCTAACAATGTTGCTCCTGTTCCGATTAATACATTATTTCCAATAGTAGGATGTCTTTTTTCTTTATGATTACCAGTACCTCCAATTGTGACATTATGGAAAATAATACAATTATCACCTATTTCAGCTGTCTCGCCAATAACAATAGCACTTCCGTGATCAATAAAAAATCCTTTTCCTATTTTTGCTCCAGGATGAATTTCGATTCCTGTTATAAATCGGGATATCTGCGATATCAATCTTGCAAGAAAACCGAATTTGATACGGTAAAGTGGATGTGAAAAGTAGCGATGAAGCACAATTGCTTGTAATCCGGGATATAGTAAAAATTGAATTCCTTTTGATGCAGGATCGTTCTTGTAAATAACTTTTATATCATCAAACATTTTATCCTACATTTAAGGTTCACACACCTTGAATAAAATTCTCAAGAATCTTCTGTCCTACTTCTCCTGATTTTTCGGGATGAAATTGAACTGCGTAAAAATTATTTTTGTGTACCGCAGAACTGTATTCTTTTGTATAATCGGTTCGGGCAATTGCGTTTTCGCAACTTTCTACATAATAACTATGCACAAAATACATATAAGCATTTTCAGCAACCCCCCGAAAAAGATCAGATTTCAGGTTCGTTATATTATTCCAACCAATTTGAGGAATCTTTAGACCAGTTGCCGGAAAAAGTTTTACTTTTTGATCAAAAATACCGAGGCATTGTGTGTCGTTTTCTTCTGAATGTGCACACATCAACTGCATCCCGAGACAAATTCCCAAAACAGGCTGGGTTAGCGAGCAAATTAGTTTATCCAGTCCTTTATCTTTTAAATACTTCATAGCAGAAGAGGCCTCACCAACTCCCGGAAAAATCACGCGGTCAGCCGATCGGATTTCATCATGATCATCAGTCACTATAGCATTTACACCTATGCGTTCTAACGCAAAAAGCACCGAACGTATATTCCCTGCATTGTATTTTATTATAACGACTTTCATTGATAGTATATAAAAGTATGTAAAACTATAAAACCTAAAATAACAAGTTTGCAAAATTCAGAAAAGTACAAGCATCCGTACCTTATGAAGCTACTGATTCAAAAGGTATCAGATCAATTTATTAGTGGCTGTATCCGGAAATATTATGGCTGGTTTAAAAGTTCTGGCTTCTTCCATCTCCATCATGGCAAAAGCCATGATGATAACAACGTCTCCGGGCTGTACTTTTCTTGCTGCTGCACCGTTCAAACAAATTACTCCGGAATTACGTTTGCCGGGGATAACATAAGTTTCAAAGCGCTCGCCATTATTATTATTTACAATACTTACTTTCTCGTTTGCAATCACATTTGCTGCATCCATCAAATCTTCATCAATCGTAATACTTCCAATATAATTCAAATTTGCCTCTGTTACAGACACTCTATGAATTTTAGATTTTACAATGTGTACTAACATATTATTCCTGTTTTTGGTATACTATTTTTAAATAGCTACCATATATATTTTAAATTATTTATTTCCGATTAAGAATTATACCTGACATTATCTATCAATCTTACTTCTCCGCAAAAAACGGCAATACAACCAACAGCAGATTCGGACCAAGAATCAACAGATTGAAGTGTAGAAGAGTTTACAATCTCGTAATATTCAACTTCTAAACCGGTAACTTTGTTTATTTTATCAACAACCCAAAGAATCAGTTCATTTGGGCTCATTTGAGCCGCAAAGTTACGACTTTCAAACAGAACTTTAGATATTTCAACCGCATTTTTACGCTGTTCGGCAGTCAGACGCTCGTTTCGACTGCTCATAGCAAGCCCCGAAGGTTCGCGAACAATCGGACAATCGATTATATTTACGTCGAAGTTTAAAGTTCGTACCATATGATGAATGATAGCCAGCTGCTGAAAATCCTTTTCACCGAAATATGCATTATCTGGCTGAACCAGTTGAAAAAGCTTACTCACAATCTGTACCACTCCATTAAAATGACCCGGACGAAACTTGCCTTCCATAACAGCGTCTAATCTGTTAAAATCAAATTTAAACTGCTCCGTCAACTCATTTGATCCATAAATTTCATTTGCCTCTGGCGAAAAAATCAATTTACAACCCACCTTTTGAAGCATTTCAGCATCGCGCTCCAGATTTCGAGGATATTTCTCCAGATCAGCAACATTATTAAACTGAGTAGGATTTACAAAAACACTGACAATACAAACATCATTTTCTGCCACACAACGCTCAACAAGTGCTTTATGACCATCGTGTAACGCACCCATTGTCGGCACAAATCCGATTGTTTTTCCGGCGGCTTTAAGCAATTGAATTTCAGCAGATATTTCGGCTTTTTTTCGAATTATTTTCATTATCTCATTATTGTTTTTTGACAGCAAAAATCCGAGAATTTACTGTCAGTAAAAATTGCGTGCAAAAGTAGTAAAACTTATTTGTATATTCATTCATTATGCTCGTTTATACAATACAACAACGCATTTCGTCCTATCTTATATGTCTTTATCCAACAATACGCTCTCTTGCTCAATTTAAATCAAAATGCGCAGATACCGCACCCTGTATTATCTTGGTTAAACTTTTATAAATAGACTATCACCTAAAACACCTACTCAACCATGCATAAATGGATAACAAACTGACTTATTGAGCTATAATCATTTTTTAGGCAATTATGTTTTTTGTATAAGTTCTTTTTCTAATAAGTCTAGTTAACAGTTGGCGATTTACATCTTGTTTATATCCGATTTTTTTTATATATCTTTGCATAACGAAAAATTATCTCAAAAGCATCTGAATAGTAGAGCATGAAAAAAATTACAAAAGTCTTGTATATTTCGCAAGAGATATTCCCGTATTTGCCAGAATCAGAATTGTCGAATATGGGTAGATACTTGCCACAAGCGGTACAAGATAGGGGAAGGGAAACCCGCACTTTTATGCCAAAATTTGGAGCGGTTAATGAACGAAGAAATCAATTGCATGAAGTGATCAGATTATCAGGAATGAATTTGATAATTGATGACACAGATCATCCATTAATTATCAAAGTAGCTTCCATTCAATCGGCTCGAATGCAGGTATATTTTATTGATAATGATGACTATTTTCATCGTAAAAACACTATTGCCGACGAAAACGGTGAAGAGTACGAAGACAACGATGAAAGAACGATATTCTTTGTACGGGGAGTTATGGAAACAGTAAAAAAACTTCGTTGGACTCCCGATGTTATTCATTGCCAAGGCTGGATGACCGCTTTAGCTCCATTGTACATAAAAAAAGCATACAACGACGATCCTTTTTTTAAACATTCAAAAGTGGTTTATTCCATTTTCAATGATGATTTCAAAAATCCGTTTCGTGATTTATTTGCCGAAAGATTGTTACTCGAAGGAATAGAAAAAAAGCATGTTGTTCAGGTAAAAGATAAAATAATAGATTTTGTAGCCCTGTCTAAATTAGCCATTGATTATTCTGATGCGGTAATTCAATCCAGTCCTGTAGTTAATCAAAAAGTGTTGGATTATATTGCATCTGAAAATGTAAAATTTCTACCGTTTCAATCGGGCGATGATTATGCAGATGCTTATGTTCAATTTTATGACAGCCTTTAGTCAACAATAAATCTTTCAAGAGTTTTTTAATTTTCAATTCAGTAAATTTTTCTTCATTTTACATGAAATATTATCAATTTATTCTGCTGTATCTATTGTCTTTGCTTGTTTATTCTTGCTCGGATGGTATTTCAAACATGGGCTCTGGCATTCAACCTTCAACTGATCAGATCAAAATCGGAACCGATACATTTCACGTATCTAGTGAAAATGTGTTCGTAGATTACATAAACTCACGACCCGACTCCTTTCTGCTTGGCAACTTTTACGACTCAAAATTCGGTTCTACACAGGCTGAAATTCTGGCTCAGTTGAATTGTCCTGAAGGTTTTAAATTTCCACCTAATTCACAACCGGACTCTGCAGTAGTTATACTGAATTACAAAACATGGTTTGGATATTCGACTTCACCAATGTCTATAAACCTGTATGAAATGACTAAAAGCACGTTTAATTATTCTGATTTATATCCATCCAATATAGATCCAGCTGTTTATACTGATTTATCAAAACCACTGGGCTACAGAATATTTACGGCTAAAGAACCGGTAAATACAAGAAAAGATACTACTGCTATTAGATTCAGACTATCAAATAGCTTTGTTCAACGCTTTTTCGATGATACTCATTACTCAAGCACAACAAAATTTCTTGACTTTTTTAAAGGAATATACTTAACTACAAATTTTGGAGCTTCAACCTTGTTGAACATTGAACGTATAGCAATGCTCTATCATTATCATTATACCTACACTACTAAGAACATTAGCGGTGGAGATTCAATAGTGAAAGTCAAGAGCTATTTAGTCTTCCCTGCTAATCAGGAAGTACGCCAGGTAAACAGAATACAACACAACGACAGAGCTGCTGTTGTTCAAAATCGAGATAGTGTAAATTACATTTCATCTCCGGCAAACATATACACTAAAGTATCTGTGCCGCTAAGCAGAATTCAGCAACGTTTAAAAGGAGGTATCAGCGGCAAAGCATTATCAATAAACAGTGCTGTAATCAAAGTAGAAATTACAGAGATGCAACTTGACACTGCATCCCAACATCCGGTTCCAAAGTATCTGCTATTGATTAAAGAATCTTCGAAAGACCGCTTTTTCAAGAACAGAGAATTACCTTCGGATACATGTGCCATTAAAGGAGACTATAGCTACAGTCAGATAGGGACTACCGGAGTATACAAATACTATTACTCTTTCAATCTGGCGAGCCTGATAGTGAAAGAGCTAAAAAATGCAGCTGCCAAAGGGAAAACTCCTGATGATAAACTGCAATTGCTTATACTTCCTATCAAAGTAGCTACTACAACCAGTTCAAGCGGTGTAACCTCATATACTTCCGTCAAAGAGGATTATGAGATGAGTGGCATCACCATAAGAAGTGGAAAAGAAATAAATCCTAATAGTGGAAATAAAGTCACCATGCCAATGCACTTAGACGTTGTTTATAGTGGATTTTAAGCTTATTGAGACATAAAAAAAGCAGCTAAAATTATTTAGCTGCTTTTTTTGTTCGAATAAATTCTATTTTTGTCTGATAAATATTTGTATCGGAGTTCCTGTAAAATCGTATTTTGCCCGGATCTTATTTTCCAAAAACCGGCGGTAAGGGTCTTTCACATACTGCGGCAAGTTCGCAAAGAACAAGAATGTAGGAATTTGAGTATTAGGAAGCTGCGTTACATATTTAATTCTGATGAATTTACCTTTCAATGCCGGTGGCGGATAATTTTCAATAGCAGGTAACATATACTCGTTTAACTTAGCCGTTGGTATTTTCCGTTGTTTGTTTTCATAAACCTCAACAGCCGTTTCCAGCACTTTCAAAATGCGTTGCTTGGTGATAGCCGAAGTGAAAATTATCGGAAAATCCACAAAAGGAGCAAGCCTTTCACGAATAGTAACCTCATATTTTTTAATGTCATTTGATTCTTTGTTTTCTATCAAATCCCACTTGTTTACGCAAACGATAAAACCTTTTCTATTTTTTTGAATAAGCGAAAAGATATTTAAATCCTGACTTTCGATACCACGTGTGGCATCAATCATCAAAATACACACATCACAGTTTTCTATCGCTCGAATGGAACGTACAACAGAGTAATACTCCAAGTCCTCATTCACTTTTGCTTTCTTTCGGATGCCTGCTGTATCAACAAGGTAGAAGTCATGCCCAAACTTATTGAAACGAGTGTAAATCGAGTCGCGGGTGGTGCCGGCAATATCAGTAACGATTGTTCTTTCCTCTCCTACGAAAGCATTAACTATCGATGATTTTCCTGCATTTGGTCTTCCCACTACAGCAAAACGCGGCAATTCTTCTTCCATATCGTCAGAAAAATCCGGTTTAAAGTACGTAAGCAGTTTATCCAGAAAATCACCGGTTCCTAATCCATTAATAGCCGATATCATATGTGGTTCGCCTAAACCCAGCTTGTAAAACTCTGCAACACCATACTGCCATTCAAAAGTATCAGCTTTGTTGGAAACCAACATTACAGGCTTGGTTTGTCCACGCAATATCTGAGCAACTTCCAAATCATAGTCAGTTATTCCATTTTGTATATCAACTATGAACAGAATAACATCTGCTTCTTCTATAGCCAATACTACATGTCGCTTTATTTCACCTTCAAACACATCCGACGAGTTTATAACCCATCCACCTGTATCGATAACCGAAAATTCGCGACCTTCCCATTCGCATTTACCATACTGGCGGTCGCGGGTGGTACCGGCTTCATCATTTACTATGGCTCTACGACTTTTCGTAAGCCTGTTAAAAAGGGTCGATTTTCCCACGTTGGGGCGCCCTACAATTGCTACAATATTTCCCATTGTTTTTATATATCTAATAAGTTAGATATTTACATTCCTTTAATTTGTTTCAGTCCGTTTTTTCTCAAAACCGAACAGCGGGTGCA
>Ga0302286_10001024_pt1 | contig 21241 bp, 16 predicted proteins | sample III_Fen_E2_3_FD_198765 | JGI IMG/M metagenome (GOLD analysis project Ga0302286, IMG submission 198765) | Peat permafrost microbial communities from Stordalen Mire near Abisko, Sweden - III_Fen_E2_3 | ecosystem: Environmental > Terrestrial > Soil > Wetlands > Permafrost | place: Sweden: Abisko...
TAATTTGATCTGTAAGATAATGAATAGCATCTTTCTTTTTTTAACGAATTAAGTATTAACTCTTCTAAAAGTAATGAAATGAAAAAAATTCTATCTGTATTCGTATTTTTGTTGATTGCTTCCTATGGTTTTGCCGCAGGAATTGAAGGCAACTGGGTTGCAAACATGAAAGGACCCGATGGTGGTGAGGGTATGACAATTACTTTTTCATTTAAAATGGATGGTGATAAACTTACCGGAGTTGTTAAGACGCCCAATGGTGATACGCCTATTTCAAATACCAAAATTGAGGGCAAGACATTTTCTTTCGATGTGTCATTTAACGATATGACAATCAAGCACAACTGTACCTTAAAGGAAGATGACACCATTAGCATGAAGGTTGTTGGTTCACCAATGGGAGATTCTGAGTTAATATTAAAACGTGAAAAATAAGGTAGTGTTGGCAACTTAAAATAAAAAATAAGTCACCTGAATATTCTGATCATTCAGGATGTCAGGTGACTTATTTTTTATTTGCTACTGTTTATCTTTAAAGCCGGAATCAGGTGCATAAAATTGCTTAAATAATGTCCGAACACGGTTAAATGATTACGGGACGACCAGGATTATCGAGATGAAATAATCGTGTAAATCAACAAATCATTTAATCCTGTTCAAGACATATTGCAAGCTTACCCACCACTACGCAAAACATACCATCCGGCCGTAAAATTCACCATTATCTTGTATCATATAGCTTTTGTATTTACATTTATGAAATAAATGTCGAATATGAATTTTCACGGGCAAAGTGATAAAAATGACCTTCAGTCAGATCGTTTGATTGATGTCGGGTAAATGTCAGGATAATGTCGGGACAAATACAACAGAATTCGTGGATTGTTTTATAGTTAATACATAATCTTGCTCTAAATTTCATTGAATGATGACCCAACCGGAATTAGGCAAAAAGATTGCTGAACTTCGAAAAGCCAAAGGCTTGACGCAGGATGAGCTTGTTGAGAAGTGTAATTTAAGTGTCAGGACCCTTCAACGGATTGAGTCCGGAGAAGTGACACCCAGGAGTTATACCATCAGGCTGATTCTTTCCGCTTTGGATTATGACATTCATGAAGTTTCGGAACATCGGCCGGAAGCATTCAGCGCAAGCAGATTGGTGATCTCCAATTGGCCCGGTCAGTTTTACAAACATGTATTTCAATTGTTTAACTTTAAAACAAACACAATGAAAAAGATTACAATTCTGGCAATTACTCTTTCTTTGATAATTGCAGGAGTATTTTTAATGAGTACCGACAGCATAGCACAAAAGGCAGATAAAGCTGTCAAGGCCATTGAGATCGCCCAGAATAAGGGCAACCGGTGGATGAATGAAGGAAAGGTCGATTCGGTTCTGACTTTATACCGGAGCGATGCACACGTTTTTCCGTTATTACAGGGGAAAGCAGAAATCAGGCAAATGCTTCAATCTGCCGTTGACGGCGGATACAAAATGATTGAATTTCATACGATCTCGGTGAGTGTAGCCGATTCAATAGCGGTACAGAAATCTGAGAATATTTATGAATTAGCCGGAGTTACTTACAGGCAAAAAGGGATGACTGAATGGCGGCTGACCAGGGGTAAATGGCTAACGGTAAATGATATCATGAACAATTATTGAAACAGGTTTCACCATAAAGACTCCGGAACATATAGATGTATAAAGACTTCTATGTTATGAACTAAACATTCAGATTCGGTGAACGTTATAAATCATTCACCAAAACAATATTCATATGGACAGCATGCAAGGTACAAAGGGAAATCCCTGGAAACTAAAGACTCCACCTTTAACGTCAGAATACGAAATGTACCTGGACGATAAGGATGGGAAAAAGATAATTGTTTGTGTAGTTGGTAAGACCACTTTGAATTATGACTATCGCTGTTTGAATGATCTTCAGACGATGCTTAAAAATCACGGTGACTGGATGGAGCTTGGCAGTGCAGATGAACAGAAACCCGCAAAAGAAGGTACGGTTGAGGCCTGGGGACGTTCAGAAAGTAATCCGGTTGGCGGTTGGTATGGTCTTAAAAAAGGACTGCGCGGACGTTTTGGTATGTATGTTCCTCCGCTAATGGAAACCCTTGGTCTGGCAGAGGTGACACATGATGCAAAGGGAAATAAAATGCGGGCGAAATAATTATCTTCGCACATGGCTTTAAGCAATTTCGAACGATTGATACAACTGGCAGATGAAGTTTTTGCCGTTAAGAGTGACCCCAGTCAGTTGGATGTCAATCCACAGGTCATGGAACACCTACAAAAGATGCATCCGTCTACCATATCGGCTTTTGATGATGGAAACGGACCGGTGGCATGGGTTTTGCTCATACCCACCACCCTTGAACTGATGCATAGTTTTTTAGAACAACAGATTACAGAAAAAGAACTGTTTGAACTGACACCACTCGATGTCAGCTATGAAGCCATTTACCTTTGTTCGGCCCTTGTACTGGAAGAATACCGGAGGAATGGAATCACCAAAAAACTTGCCATGGAATCGATCGAACTTATACGGAAGGACCATCCTCTCAAGGCGGCCTTTGTATGGGCTTTCAGCCCTGAAGGGGACCTGGCTGCAGAAACCATTGCACAACTGGCTGAATTGCCCTTGTATAAGAGGGTGAAATAATTGATCTATCTATTGCAACATTTACAGGGCCTTCGGATGTGGTCAGGTTGGATTGCTAAAATAACTCCTTGAAAATTTCCCGGAGGGAAAATCTGTGGGTAGAAATGTCAACTAACAGACGTTGGATTGTCCCGTACGGGACAAAAGACAGATATATTTTCATTTTTTCTACCGATATTTAATTCCTAACGGAACAAGGTAAAGCAAAAAAGATTTTGCTTGCCGTGTAACGAATTGCGACATTTGTATGTATTGTTTTCAGATCGTTAAATTTTAAATGGCTTTTGTACATGACTGAAGGGTTAAGCGATGAGCAACTGATGAAGCACCTTGCACAGGGCGATAAGAAGGCAGCCGCTGTACTTTACGACAGGTATTACAAAAATGTGTACGGGTACTTTGTGCGCGCTACACATGATGCAGAAGCCAGTCGTGATTTGACCCAGAATGTGTTTCTGAAGATTATCCGTTACAGTGATACGTGGAAGGATGACCGGGTGTTCGCCCATTGGTTGTTCAGGATTGCGCGAAATGTGATGGTGGACTACTTCAGGGGAGAACGAAAGTTTTACGATCTGAATGAAGAACCGGAAATGGCCGCAAGGGATCAGTCGGAGTCTGTCAGGGCAATGGAAGCCCGTGAGTCGTTGGATTTTCTTTTGGACGCCATGGCAAAGCTTCCTCCCGGTTATCGTGAATTGATTGAATTGAACCGGTTTCAGGGATTCACCTATAAAGAGATTGCTGAAACCATTTCATCGAACGAGAATGCAGTGAAGGTGAAAACGTTCCGTGCGATTCAGAAACTGAAAGAGATTTATACCCAAATAATAATGGAATAACATCATGAAGTGCGAAGAGGTAAAAATAAATCTTCCTGAATATATCGACGGGAGATTGGATGAAAAGATACACGAAGACATTCACAATCATCTCGGAGATTGTGAGTCCTGCAGACAACTTCATGCTGAGTTAAGTTCATTTTTAACTTATGTGGATTCGTTTCCTGAACCTGAAGTTCCTTTTGGGATGAAAGAAGAATTTGCAGAACTAGTTTCGAAGATGGATATTCCGCAACAACAGAAAACTCTGGTAATTCCGATGTGGATGAAGATTGCAGCGGTGATTGTACTTTCCCTGGGTACTTATTGGACAGGTTATCGGGTGGGTTCAGTAAAGAGCGAAAATGCCAATAGTCAGCTGGCAAGCGAGCTCCATCAGCAGAAACAGGAAGTAAGCCTTGCCAGCCTTCGCGATTACACCGGACCGCAGAAGATAGAAGCGGTGTACACGATAAGCAAGACAGACAATGTGAGTGAGGAGTTGATCAGTGCACTTGTATATACCATGAACAGCGATAAAAATGTGAATGTTCGTCTGGCTGCCATTAGCGCACTTTCGGGCATGATGGAAAAGAATGACAGGGTAAAAAAGGAGATGATTAAATCGCTGGCAGTCCAGGAGAACTCACTGTTACAAATATCCCTGATCCAGGTATTGACCGAAATGAAAGTAAAGGAGGCGAAAGATCAAATCGAATCGATTACCAAAGATGCAAAGACGGACGAGAGCGTAAAAGCATTTGCGAAGGATATGATCAAAATAATCATATAAATTCGGGAAGCGAAGAATGGCCGGCATGAATCGCTAATCGGAATAATCAGTTTAAAAACTTCTAAAATCAGTAGTCATGAAAAGAATTGCAATCATATGTGCAGGAATTGTTTTTCCATTCTTAATGATGGGGCAGTCAAAGAAATTTGAGTACACACCCAAAGTGAAAAACAAGATCGAAATCACCAATCTATTGGGCGAGATTTCATTACAGAATTCAGCCGGCAACGCTATTGTTATCGAATCGGATTTCAATATGGAACGACCAGACCGGGCAGCTGGACTCAAATTACTGGGTGCCATGGAAGACAATACTGAATTGGGTATTAATGTCAGCGAAGATAATGGAGTAGTCAGCATTCAGGGGGCAACCAAACAAGTGCGTGAATTCAAGTACAAAATCTCTATTCCAACCGGGATGGCAGTCAGCCTTGATTATGGGAGTCCGTTTGCAAAAGGCGATATATCGGTAGATTCGTATAACGGTAGCCTTGAAATAAAAACGCTAAGCGCTAATGTGAAAATCACCAATTCATCGGGTCCGTTTACTGTCAATTCCATCAGCGGTAATGTAGAAGTACTGTTCGATAAAATTAACCAGAGCGAACCGACTTCGCTGGCATCAGTCAGTGGTTTCATCGATGTGACACTACCCGCTTCGGATAAGGCTTCTATCGAGATCAGCACGATCAATGGAAACGTATACAATAACCTGGACCTGAAAAGTACTTCATCAGATAAAGAGGAGGATAAACGTGCTTCGGGGATGAATGTTGTCAGACAGCGGGGAGGTGGTAATACATTTACACTGAATGGTGGCGGACAGAAAATCTATCTGAAAGGAATTTCTGGAAACATCTACCTCAGGAAACATTAATTCTCCCGATCATGAAAAAATATATTCTGATAGCTGCCCTGATTACGGGTACAGTAGCATTGGCTAAGTCACAGAAAGTGATTACCAAAACACTGGATGTGAAGGACAAAAAGGTGGAGATGAAATTCGATTTCGCTGATGACATTCATGTTGAAGCCTGGGATAAAAATACAATTGAACTGGAAGTCAAGGTCAATATTGATGACAACAAGTACAACGACTATTATTTCTTAAATGTGAATGATCATTCGGGGAATGTGGATCTGATTGAAAAGGTTGATTTTGACGGCATTAAAAAACTAAGGGGCAAGAAGGATTGTTGCAATTGGGAGACAAAGATCGGTTATAAACTTAAAGTTCCTGCTAACCTGGAATTCAGTTTGAAAACCATTTCAGGTAAAATAGAACTGGTGGGGTCGAAGGGAAAAATGTCCATTAATTCAATCAGCGGGTTTATTGATTATGCTATTCCTGCTGCCCTCAAAGCCCACATAAATTTGTCAACGGTTACAGGTGATGTATATTCGGATGTGAAGTTTGATAAAAGTCCTTCGAAGGAAATTTCCTGGGTGGGCACTAAACGCGATCTGTCGCTGAATGGAGGAACCCTGCCTGTGGAACTAAAGACTGTTAGTGGTGATATTTACCTTAGAAAATCAAAGGCGATAAATTAAAACAACAGATAGATCTTCATAGAGCTTAAAAGCCATTCTGATTGTTGGAATGGCTTTTTTGATTTAAGGGAGGTGTTGAAAAACTTTCTGGTCTATGGTTGGCGATTTAGCAAGATTGGAAAATACGGGTGCTTGTACTCTGGCAAATTTTGGCAGAAGTTAAATTAGTGTCAGATTTTGTTTTACTTTTAAGAACTAAACTTAGCCAATATGAAGAAGATACTCTATCTTGCCTTATTCGCCCTTATTCTCAGCTCTTTGTGCCTGGGACAAGTGATAGCATCTACTCCAGATTGTAATAAAGATGTAAAAGATAACCGCGGAAAGATGAACCCGTGGGAAAAGGGTGCCCATGAAACAGGTAAATATCGAAACGTCTTTCTGGAAGCCGGATATAAACAAGCCGACATTGATGCCAAGCTGACTAAGGCATATTACGATGTATTTGAAGGACCCAACAAAGTATATTTTGAAGTAGGCGATTCGATGGCTTATGTTTCGGATGTGAAAAACCATGATGCACGCACCGAAGGACTTTCATACGGACTGATGGTAGCCGTGCAGCTGAATAAAAAAGATGTATTCGACCGTTTGTGGCGGTGGACCACTAAGTACATGCAACACCATGGCGGGGCAAGAGATGCTTATTTTGCATGGAGTGTCAACAATAAAACATTCAAACAAAATTCTCCAGGCTCGGCTTCAGATGGAGAACTGTACTTTGTGACTGATCTGCTATTTGCCTCCAACCGTTGGGGAAACGATACCGGGATTAATTATTACAAGGAAGCCAGAAAGATACTGGATGCCATGTGGAGCAAGAACGGGACAGAAGGTATCACCCATGTGATCAATACTGAGCACAAACAGATCACATTTGTCCCTGACATGGGTGGTTACAACTGGACCGATCCATCATACCATTTACCAGCCTTCTTTGAAGTGTGGGCCGAATATGCCAAAGATGGTCATGAACAGTTTTACAGGGATTGTGCCGATACCTCGAGGGTTTATCTTCATCGTGCGTGCGACCGTGCCACCGCACTGAACTCCGATTATGCAGAGTTCAGCGGAGCGCCAAGGAACTTCTGGAGAATGCAGCCAGCTTTCAGGTACGATTCGTGGCGGGTACCGATGAATATTGCCATGGATTATTCGTGGTATGGCAAAGATACAAAATGGCAAAAGGACTACGGCAAACGGATTCAGAATTTTCTCTTCTGCAGGGGTATCGATACCTTCGAAGATCAGTTTATGCTGGATGGCACTTTACCCGAACAAAAAGAAATTCTCCAGGCAGGAGGTTTCCAGAAGCTGCGTCATTCATTGGGACTGGTAGCTACCTCCGGAGCAGCTTCTATCATGGGGACCCAGGCTAAGAGCTGGAAATTTGTCGATGCAGTATGGACTGCCAAACTTGAACCCTATCAGGATGGCTATTTTGATCCTTATTTTGATGGACTACTTTATCTATTCAGCGTGATGCACCTCAGTGGAAATTACAGGATTATTACACCGGGGATGAAATAGTTGGATATCTTATCCGTCAACTTAAGCAGACGGCAAAGAATATTGGCTCTTCGGATGGCTATTTCGCTTATTCAGGGCATTATGCTTTACCAATCACTTCAGTATATGGGCAGGAAAGTATAAAGAATCATTTTATCTCCAACTCTTTCCCCATCCCCGATCTACCGGTTTCACCCAAGGCTTCAATGGAGAAATAATAAGTAGTGCCCTTATCCATGCCTCGGAAATTATAATTGTTTTCGCTGTTTACGGTAATGCAGTTATAGCGTTTGCCGGGATAAACTCCATACCATATATTGTAGCCATAAGCCTTTGCAGATGGACTCCAGCTGATTTTTGCATTACGTGGATCTGCAGATGAGCGTTCGACTTTAAAGTTACGTGCTTCTTCAGGAAGAGCCCCTTTAGCCAGACCAAAGACTCTGAAATCGCTGATTGCAAAAGAGCCTGTTGGCATATGGATGTTTTCAATGCGAAGATAACGAGTATTAACAGGCTTCAACAGTTCTATATAGTCATGCGGAACATCGCGGTCGTTATCGCTTTTATCAATCAGTAAGGTCCAGTTTTGTCCGTCAACAGACTGCCTAATCCGGTATTGGTGGTAGATGTCCATGGCCCGATTGGTCTGAAATGCCTTATGATCGTAATAATTCAACTGCAGGGCATGTATTTCTTTTATTTCGCCCAGATCCATCTGAAGCCATTCGCCTGGTTCTCCGGTTTTAGCTGCCCAATAGGTGCGCATATTCTCATCCGATGCATTTTGGGCAGTCAGGTCACCATCGGTAGAAGAGACGGTTACCGGCTTTTGGTAGGAAAGAAGCATCCAGCCCGGGAAAGTACCCTTGCTGTGATCATTTGCCTGATTTGGGGTCAGAGTGGGGTAATCTCCGTATCCTGTGGAAACATACATCGTACCATCTTCGTCAAAACCTGCAGGATAAATGCCAATGCGCCGTTCAAACTTGTACTTGAGCGACAGCATACAGGTAGCCACATGCCAGTAATTTCCGTAGTTGTCCTGAAATGTTCCTCCATGTCCTGCACCTTGTACAAACCCTCCGGGCTTATAGGATACCGGATTATGTTTCTGGTAAGTGAATGGACCGAGCGGATGGTCAGCCGTATACACACCGTCGGCGTAGACCTTAAATTCAGTTCCCGGAGCGCCATACTGGAAATAGAATTTTCCGTTGTGTTTATTCATGAAACTGCCTTCGGTAAAAGGCGCCAGGGTGGTACTGTCGTCGTTGTTCATTCCAAAACGTTCCCAGCCATGAAGGTCTGGTTTCAGCCTTGTTACATCGATGATCTTGCTTTTTGGGTAAAAGTTGTATCGGTTCAGTTCAACAGCTTTTAGCGGGAACTCATTGCTTGACCCGTAATACATGTACAGGCGCTTATCATCATCAAGGAAAAATGCAGGATCCCAGAAGGGTAGGGCAACAGATTCTGTTTTGCGTTTGAAACGTCCGCTTTTGGGATCGGTGCTGTACCAGACAGGCAGACCCCGATAAGTAGATCCGGTATAAAACAATGTGTCGCCACTGACGAAGGCAGCCGGGGCACACTGGTCATCATCGGTCGGGAGTCGCTGGAAGCTGCTGTATACAAATTCCCAGTTGCTCAGATCTTTCGAACAATAAAAGCCTCCCTGATTGGTGGCAAAAAGAAAATATTCTCCCTTATAGTTGACCAACATGGGGTCGGCAGCCGAACGGAACGATCCACCTGCTTTGACATTGTTGTTGTATGGTTCAAAGTTGTAACTGATGTTCGTCGGGTTGCAAAAAGTCTTCGGGTGATCATTCTTTGGGTCGAACCAAGCTGTAGCTCTTGCTTTTTCAGTCTTTAATGCATTCGGTTTCGCCGGATTCAGTTTTACATTCACCTTACTTCCCAGACGTTTCACATTTACCGTTTTCATTTCCATTCCGGGGTAATACACCACCATAACCGTATCCCCATAATCAACGATGCGGTACAAACCTTTATCGTTGGTATTGTCATGAATCGGACTGTATTGATACATGACTGTCGCACCTGCCAGAGCCTTACCATCCTGATCAGTAATTTGGCCTGTGCGATATTTCTTTTTCTTTACTGTGATGTAATAATCACTCACCTGGCCCTTCACCACAACTACGCTGTCTTCGGGTTCCTGAGCCTTTGTCTTCGGGAAGAAAAGAACGAAAGAGATGAGGAGGAGTAGAAGAGATTTCATGACAGAATAATTTATAAAAGGGAAGAGAAATTAAGAAGAGCCCCCTCCCGATCCCGGTTTTACCGGGAGGAGGAGAAAAGCCCCCTCCAAAGGAGGGGTTGGGGGAGACTTTCTAATTTATTTCAACGTAAATCCTGCTTCGAGTGTATTGGTAGAGTTGGTTCCCACAAACACCTTGAAATCGCCTGGTTCGCTTACCAGTTTCAGATCACTGTTATAGAAACGAAGATCTTTCTCAGTCAGCATAAACTCAACGGTGCGGGTTTCTCCTTTTTTCAGGAATATTTTCTGAAAGCCTTTCAGCTCTTTAACCGGACGGGTCACACTGCCCACCATATCACGAATGTACAACTGCACCACCTCGGCACCATCATAATTGCCAGAGTTGGTTACTTCAACTGAAACATTCATCTTGCTGTCGGCAGTCATGCCAGGGGAAGATAATTTCAGGTTTTTATAGTCGAATGTGGTATAGCTCAGTCCAAACCCGAATGGGAATAAAGGATCGTTGGAAACATCGAGGTAATTGGAACGGAATTTCTGGAACCATTTCCCGTCAGCCAATGGCCGACCTGTATTTTTGTGATTATAATACAGCGGAATCTGTCCAACATTCTGAGGAAATGTTGCGCTTAGCTTTCCTGAAGGATTGACCTTGCCCAGCAACACATCTGCAATGGCATCTCCGGCTTCCGTACCGGCAAACCATACATTCAGGATAGCGGGAACATTGGCCTTCTCCCAACTGATTGTCAATGGTCGTCCTGTAAACAGAACTATTACCACCGGTTTACCTATTGCCAGCAAGGCTTTTAACAGTTCTTTTTGATTCTCGGGAAGGTTGATGTCTGACCGGCTTGAACATTCGCCACTCATTTCGGACGATTCACCTACCGCAGCAATTATTACATCCGATTTGCCGGCTATAGCCACCGCCTCGGCAATCATGTCTGCCGGGGAGCGTTTATCCCATTGCGTCGATTTGCCAAATACGCTGATTCGTGCGTCCAGTTGAGTATCGCTCACAAAATTTGAACCTTTTGCATAGAGGATTGTAGCCTGAGAACCAATTGCATTCTTCAGTCCATCAAGTAAGGATACCGATTTGGCAAAGTCAGCGGCGACACTCCAGGTACCAGGCATGTTTTCCCTGTTATCAGCCAAAGGACCGATCAATGCAATTGTTCCTGTTCCCTTAATCGGCAGAGTCTGGTTGTCATTCTTTAGCAGAACAAAGGTTTGGGCAGCAATCTCACGTGCAGCCTTACGGTTTTCAGGGGTGAAGACTTCTGTTTTGGCACGGTTTACATCGCAGTAACGGTATGGATCTTCAAAGAGTCCCAATTTGTATTTGGCCTCAAGAATACGTCGGCAGGCCTGATCAATTTGCAGTTGAGTCACCTTTCCTTCGGTCAGGGATTGTTTTAGCGTTCCCAAAAACCCATCGGCTACCATATCCATGTCGATTCCAGCTTTTAAAGCAAGGGCCGAAACTTCCTTTAGATTTCCCAGACCATGATCTGTCATTTCAAGGATAGCTGTATAATCAGTTACCACAAATCCCTTGAAGCCCCATTGTTTGCGCAAAAGGTCGGTCATCAACCATTTGTTGGCAGAAGCGGGAATACCATCAACCTCATTGAACGATGACATGGCGCTTCCAGCACCGGCATCGAAAGCTGCTTTATAAGGGGGCAAATATTCGTTGTACATGCGTATCCGGCTCATGTCGGTGGTATTGTAGTCCCGGCCGGCTTCGGCGGCTCCATAGAGCGCAAAATGCTTCACGCAGGCCATGATGGTATTGTTTTTCTTCAGATCATCACCCTGGTACCCTTTTACCATCGCCCTGGCAATTTGTGAACCCAGGAAAGGATCTTCACCCGAACCTTCAGATATTCGGCCCCATCGTGGATCACGTGCAATGTCGACCATGGGAGAAAAAGTCCAGCAGATACCATCAGCACTGGCTTCCTGTGCAGCGATGCGGGCACTCCTCTCAACCAGATTCATATCCCAACTACAAGACATGCCCAGCGGAATAGGGAATTCGGTCTGGTAGCCATGAATCACATCCATACCAAACAGCAGTGGAATCTTCAGTCGGCTTTGCTCAACGGCAATTCGCTGGACGTCATGAATCTTCTGGGCAGTCTTGATGTTAAAGAGCCCACCGACCTGGCCATCTTTTATTTTTTGCGAAATGTTATTATTGCTGCCTGCGCCAGTGATAATATCACCTGAAGCCGGCAGGTTTAATTGGCCAAGCTTCTCGTCAAGGGTCATTTTGCCCATCAGGCCATCGATGAAAACCTTCATTTTTTGAGCTTCATTCGTTGAGATCTTCTGTGCAAAAGCTATCGTTTGCGATAGTAATAATGCCAGTAAAATCAACAGGTTTATTGAATTTTTCATGTATTGTTGGTTAAATTTTATCTTCATCAAATATAAAGAGGAAATTTGGTTATTGGTTATTTCTTATTTGTTATTGGTTATTGATTATTGGAAATTTGAATGTTGAATATCCAATAATGAATAACCAATATCCAAACTCAAAGCTTACTGAACACTGAGACTGAATACTTGCTCTATTTTTCCTGAAAAGTAAATCCCAGTTTGGTCAATCCGTTCTGAACATCTTTATCTTTCATGAAAAGTTTCCAGAGTAATTGTGAACGATAGTTTTCGATCATTACTATAATAGGTCCCTGATCGATGGCCAGATAGCGCTTTGGAAACCAGTTCTCCGTCTCGCTGAATGCATCGAAGAATCCGAAGGGTCCCCAAAGTTTGTCACCCAGTTTATTGTAAAAATAGCGGGCAGCATGCATACTTTCTTCAGGAGTATAAGGGAAAGATGATAACGCAGCGGTGGGTGAAATAACACCCAGATCGTTCGAGGGCATATGGGCATTGTAGCCTTTAACGGAGTAGCTGGCTGTCAGTCCCCAGCAATCGGGTCCGTAACCTTTGAATTTCTTCGGATTCTCTACGCAATACTCGTAGTCAATCAGCACCTGGTTGCGATTTTCATCCCAGTAGCTGGCATATTCATCTTTCAGGTTTCGAGGGTCAAGACCCAGGTATGAATAGTGGGCCCAAAACAGGGGTCCTCCATATTCCTGAGCCCCATTATGCTTTAATTTCAGGATATAACCATATTTGGTTGTTTCGCCATTGATGGCGCCATTACGAGCCCAGCATTTATGATAGGCATCAGTTGATAGGGGATATGTTGATGAACTTGCACCCAGTACATATGCGATGAGGCATTCGTTATAACCTTCAATGGCAAAGTTCATTTCCCAGTTGTGTGTGGGTGACCAGTGCCAGTATAAAGCCGGCTTCCCGTTTTGGTACCAGCTCCATTCCACCTCATTACACAGTTTATCCAGTTTACCGGCAAGGGCCTTTTCGACCGGAACATCCTGCTTCAGGTAATTTTTAGCGCAAATCAATCCCTGAACCATGTAAGCTGTTTCAACAATGTCGCCACCATCATCTTTAGACCCAAAAGGTTTGACCTTGCCGGTCTCACCATACATCCAATGGGGCCAGGCACCATGGAAACGATCGGCTTTTTCAAGGAATCCGGCAATCTTGCCCAGATGTTTAATTCCTTCGTCGCGGGTAATGAAGCCACGCTCCATACCCACAAGGATAGCCATTACTCCAAATCCTGAACCTCCTGTAGTCACCACACTTTTATCGTTTTCGGGATAAACACCATCGATATGTATTCGTTCGCAGGCCATTCCTGAAACAGGTTCAGCTCCATCCTGGAAATACTGAAAAGTACGGCGTTGAATGAGTGTAAGCAGTGAATCGTCTGAAATCTTAGAATGCTTTTCGCCTCTTTTTATTGATTTCGCCTGATTCCCGGTACATGCGTTCAACCCTGCGGCAAATAAAAGTACAATGATGAGCAATCTGAATGGCATGATCATAGGTATTCTATTTTTCCTTCAACTAAAAATTAAAAGTTACAAAAATATATACATTAGTACTTCAAACATCCTATAAATCCATACTACAGTAAAAAGTCATTAGTCATTCGGAAAGTCGTTTGTAACTTTTTCCCGATGACTAATGACAATTCTGTGAGTTAATTATTATTTACCTTTTCCTTGCAATATAACCAATGCATTTACTTCTGTGGGTGTTAAGACTGCATTATAGACTCTCACTTCGTCTAAATTGCCGGTAAGGAAACTGGCCCAGGGCTGAGAACCGGTAGCTGATGTTTGGCTGGGAGTGGTTTGAAACTGGACACACCCAAATACAATTTTACCTACGCTTGAAAAATTCAGGTCGCCAGTAAGTCCTGGTGCCTTTCCGGTGTTTGCCAGTGCACCGTTCACATATAAATTATATGTTGCACTCGCTGCATCATAAGAAACCGTGATGTTTACCCATGCATTAAATAAGTTTACAAGATTATCAACACTGTAGGTTCGGTCACCCACCCCATCAAAAGCATGTAAACGAAATTTTCCATTGGTATTACTACTTCCATTCTCAAAGAAAATTTCAAGGTTGCCCCAAAATGCATCGGTTTTTACGAGACTAAAAATCCCTATTATTCCTGTGCTCGGTGGAGGTGTATTTACCCATTCGCTAAGGGTGAAGCTTTTCAAATTACTTATTTCACTGGAAGCATCACTGAGGGCATAGGCATTAAGTGCTCCCTGTATGGCTTTCCCTTTAAATCCATTGACAAAGGTGGTTCCTACTCCGGTTCCAACTGTTTTTGAAACACTGTCAATGTAACTGCCCTCAAAAGCCCAGTAACCCACCAGATTAGCTGACTTAATCTGTTTTACCGAGGAAAACCCGCTGATCGTAAAGGGTGGTGCATAGCTTTTTGGATTAAACTCCTTGTAACACGATGTAAGTATGCATCCGGTAACGAATACAGACAACATCACTTTGAAATATGTATTTTTCATAGGATTATCATTTAAAGTTAATAATCAATATCCGGGGTTTTGTGTCAAAGTTCCAACACTTAATTCGATCTCACCTTGCGGAATAGGCCATACTTCATTTTTATTGGCAGTCCATCCTCTTGCGCCAAACAGGGCTGCGGCCCTTCCCTGGCGGATGACATCGAAATACCTGTCGAATTCCATAGCAAGCTCGACTCTCCGTTCATTCCAGATAGCTGTGCGTAGAGCCGTCTTATCGGTTGTGGTTACTTTGGGTAGAATAGCATTGTTTCCGGCCCGGGCACGCGCCCTAACCAGTTCGAGGGAAGCCAGTGCCGGTGCAGTATTGCCCAGTTCATTATTTGCTTCTGCATTCATAAGTAATACCTCGGCATAGCGGAGTACCCTTACGTTCTGCTGGCATCCTTCATTGTAACCGGTCACATACAGACTGAATGGAACATACGATTTCATATTATACCTTGGGTTTGTAAGGTTAGCCGGTATAACGTCTCCCGAAGGAGTGGTTTTGCCAGTGAAGATAACTGTAGCTGCCAGACGCGGATCGCCGGGCTCAAATGCATCTACAAGGTTCTGGGTGGGGTCATTAAATCCCCATCCTCCACCTACAACACCTTTAACTCCTTGAACCTGTGAATACTGCGATGTCGAAGCATCTGGATTTCCAAGTATTAGGGCGCATTGAATCTCAAAGACCGATTCGCTGCAATTCTCATTGGCAACCCTGAACAGCTGATAGAAATCGGGAAACAGGGAATAACCCAGGGTCATCACCTGGTCTGTATAAGTCTTTACATCAGCCCACTTCGCCTGATACATAGCTACCTTTGCGTGAAGAGCAAGCGCTGCACCTTTTGTAGCACGCCCAATATCTGCCCCAGTGTAAGATTGAGGAAGAACTCCTGCAGCATCAGTCAGGTCCTGTTCAATGGCTTTCCACACTTCAGCTTTTGCAGTCCGTGGGAGATTATATGCCGATGCATTTACCGGTAAACTCAATCGTAAGGGTACATCCCCAAAGGCCCGAACCAGTCGGAAATAGGAATAGGCCCTTACAAATTTTGCTTCTGAAAGGTATCGTGTCTTTAAGTTGGCATCCATGTTTATTGCAGGTATATTTCCGAGCACCTGGTTGCAGAGATTAATATTCTGATACTGTCCATTCCAGAAATCCGAAAGCTGACCTTCCGTTGAGGTAGCTGTAAAATTATTGAAATCATTCATAAAAGAAGCATCGGCTGGAGTACTACCTTTTTCTGCATCATCTGAACCCATGCTTTCAACAGCAATAGGAGCAAAGGCTGTGTTGGGCCAACTTCGAAGATTAGCATAAATTGCATCTACTGCTTTGGTTGCATCGGATTCGGAAACCCAGAATTGTACTGCTTTCTGCTGCCCTTGTGGCGGTACATCAAGGAAGGAGTTGCTACAACCGGTAAAGAATAATATTGATACTATTCCAAGCAACTTAATGTTCAGCAGCTTTTTAATCTGTATTTTCATCGTTTATCAATTTAGATGTTAAAAAGTAACATTTACACCAAAAGTATAAGTTGCATACAATGGATAGACGTTCACGTCAATCCCTGCTTTTGTAGGGCTCCCACCTATTTCAGGACTGAATCCTTTGTAATTGAATAAATTCAGTGCATTCTGGGCATTGGCATAGACTCTCAGTCTGGACAGTTTCATCTTCTCCGATTTGAATTTCGGGAATGTATAACCCAATTGGGCATTCCTGACTCTGAAGTAGCTCCCGTTTTGAACATAGAAGGAGTTTGAACGGTAATTCTGACCACCTCCTATATTTACTGATGGGTAAGTAGTTGAAGTTCCTGCCCCATGCCAGCGTTTATCGTAGAAATCCTGACTGAAGTTTTCTGTTCCGTAACGCAAACCGGGGTTGGCATTATAGATATCAACCCCTGCAACTCCCTGAAAGTCCAGGGTTAAATCGAACGCCCGCCAGGTCCAGACGGTATTAAATCCATAGTTGAATTTAGGGTTTGGATTACCCAGCACCACCCGGTCTTTATCATCAATAACACCGTCTCCGTTTACATCTTTAAATTTAAAGTCTCCCGGAACCGCTGTGGATTGGATAACCTTACCCGAAGCTGATTTATAAGCGCTTATTTCGTCGGCAGTCTGAAATACCCCAATAACCTGTAAACCTACGAACTCCCCTATTGGATCACCCACGACAGTACGCGTATTGAAGTTATTGGACCCTGTTGTACCGACAGCCTGATAAATAGAATTGGCGCCGGTGGATACTTCAAGAACCTTATTCTGATTATAACCCATATTGGCGCTTAACGAATAGGAGAAATCATCATTCACCTTATCCTTCCAATTGATCAGGAATTCAAATCCCTGGTTTTGAAACGTTGCCTGGTTTCCAATTATATTGCCTCCACTGGTTCCCAAAGCGCCTAAAACAGGAATATCGAATATGGCCTTCTCCGTTTTCCTGAGGTAATAATCAAAATCTCCGGTCAGGCGGCTGTCCAGAAATGCGGTTTCCAACCCAATATCGGTACCAACTCCACGTTCCCAGTAGGTGACCGGAGGTACAATAGTCGTGACACTGGCGCCACCTGTTGTCGATCCGTCACCTCCAACATATACATAAGAACTGTTAACCGTTAATATTGAAATGTTTGCAGGAACTGATACGTTTCCGATCTTACCCCAGCTTCCGCGTAATTTCAATACATTGAAGATTTTCTGGTCTTTCATGAACCCTTCCTGGCTGATGACCCATCCTGCTCCAACAGAGGGGAAAACACCCCAACGATTACTGCCTGAAAATTTGGAGGAACCATCACCCCTTAGTGAACCAGTGATAAGATATTTGCCTTTAAAGTTATAATTGATCCTTCCGAAATAAGAAGCAACCGTATTGAGTGAACCATTATCATTAACCAACCTGGTTGCAGGATCTCCCAACGACAGGTAGTAATCACCGGTACTGCCATTTGGTACATTTCTCGAAGTTGCATTAATCCCATAAAATTTATAGGATTGAGCCGATTGTCCGAGAAGTACCTTTAACCCATGATCGCCAAACTGGTTATCGAAAGTAAGTGTGTTCTCCACCAGCCAGTTCCTGGTTTCTCCCCTCGTAAGGCTTAGAACACTGGTTGAGTTTCTTTGTGCCAAAGTAGCGGTGTACTGAGGCAGGTAATTTCTGACTTCATTTTGACCAAAATCAGTACCTGCACTGGTATGGAAAGTGATGTGTTTCCCAAACGTAATATCAGCATAAATATTCCCTGTAAAACGGTAATTCATCGATTTTTGATTGAAGTAATCAAGTGTAACCTGCGGGTTGAAAGCGTTTGAATTACCTACACTGAAATCGTTTGGATCGCCATAGGTACGATCTGCATAATAGACAGGTACGATTGGCGCTGCCGAATAGAGCTGATGGAATAAAGAGCCGTCTATATCCTTTGATTTATTTACCGATCCGGTTAATGAATAGCCCACTTTAAGGAACCGGTATAGTTGCATATCGTTCTGGAAACGTGCCGTATACCGGTCAAAGCTATTCGTCCTTACAATTCCATCCTGTTTAAGGTAACCCAATGATAGGCTATAGGTTGACTTGTCGCTTCCGCCGGTAATAGATAGGCTATGATTGGTCGTAAAGGCATTAGTCAGAATCTGATGATACCAATCGGTAGTTCCATATTTAGCAGGATCGGCATAGGCTGGTGTAGCCTTATTGATTACATCCAGCTCATTAATCATGGTTGCAAACTCCGGACCATTGGCCATCTTAATCTGGTTTGTAACCACCTGATTACCTATATATCCATTATAGGTAATTGTTGGTTCGGTGTTTTTAATCCCTTTTTTGGTGCCGATAAGTACCACTCCGTTTGCGGCTCTGATCCCGTAGATGGATTCGCTTGAAGCATCCTTCAGGATGTTTATCGACTCAATATCATTGGGATTCAGGAAACTGATGTCATCATACCAGACACCATCTACAACATACAAAGGATTGGCATTTCCATAAACGGTGCCCACTCCACGGATTCGTATTTCAGGTGATGCGCCTGGTGCACCTGAATTGGTGATCTGAACCCCGGCAACTTTTCCCTGCAAGGCACTGATCGGATTCACAGAAGATTGCTTGGATATGTCTTCCCCTTTAATCTGAGAAACCGCACCGGTAACCTCCAGCTTTCGTTGTGTTCCGTAACCAACAATAACCACTTCCCCAACTTCGAAACCCTTTTCCTTTAGCTGGACATTGATCGTCGACAGGTTATTGACCGGTACCTCCTGGGTCTGAAATCCAAGAAAACTGAACACCAAAACAGCCTGAGGGCTTGCCGTAATAGAGTATTGACCATCGGTACCGGTAATTGTGCCCATCAAAGTGCCTTTGACCAGAACACTGGCTCCGGGTACCGATTCGTTCTTTGCGTCTACGACCCTTCCTTTTATCGTTTGCACATTCTGTGCATAGAGGATCGATACTGACAAGAGAAGATTGAGAAAAACAACTAGTTTTTTCATAGTCACATTGTTTTTAGTTATCAGTAATATTTATTAATCCTAAATTCTCTTAAAACAAAAGGAAAGACCTATGATCACCAATTCATCACCCTCAAAATTCATTTCACATTTACACCACTATCAATTTCCCCTTTAAGTTAATACATTTATAGCTAAAAAGATATGATCTTTAACATTTATTAAGGCTTAAACGAAATTTACTCAGTGATTGTTCAGTGGAGTATCCTCAAAAGTGAAAAAAACAGTCTTATATGTTTAAAGAACATATTTCTGATATTATATTGTATGACCATAATCCAATATTTTCAAAATCTCATACTAAATTCTCAGGGTATAAAGTCAACCCAAATCTGGCATCTGATGGTTTCAGATTACACAGGTAACTTTCCAAACCCTATAGGATTGAAACGAACCAAATAACTCAGCCCAATCTATACACGTTTCAGTGCATCCAAGTTGCAGTTACCCAAATTGTAATGATTTGTGAATAAGTTATATCAGTGTTTGCAAAATGACACTTTTGTGCTATTGACCCGAAGGTTATTTATGACCTAATTTTGGATGATTCTTATTCACAAAATTTCATGTCCTTCCCATTCTTGAAAAAACCAGGTGGAGACCGACCATCCTAAAAACGGGGCGGAATCGAAAAGCCAAATGAGTAGAGAAATTATCAATTAAAACAATTGACATGAAAAAATTTTCTGCACCTCTTGCCATTATTTTTGTCGTAATGGCCTTATTCAACTCCTGTGACAGGAAAATGGATTCGCAACTGAATTTGAAACAAGATGGCTTAATGGAAGGGAATGACCTAAGTCATGACCTTAGGCTACAAACTAAAATGTACTCCTCGGAAGTAGCTTTTAAATGGATTAACATGCAACTACGTTTAATACGTACTAACCCGACGCCTCTGGGTGGGTTACCACCTCAACGCTATTATGCTTATAGTGCGATTGCTTTGTATGAGTCGGTAGTGCCTGGTATGCCTAAGTACCAGAGCTTATCAGGTCAATTAACCAATATGCCTGCAATGCCAAAAACCCTCCACAAACTTAAGTATTACTGGCCAGCCTGCGGAAATGCTGCTTTGGCAGCCATGACCAGGGATTTTTTCACAAATGCAACTGTCGATAATAAAGCTGCGGTTGATTCATTGGAAAATGCCTTGAACGATGTCTATAAATTACAAACAGATACCGCGGTGATTAACCGGTCGTCAAATTTTGGCAAAGCAGTTGCCCAATTGGTATTTAACTGGTCGACAACCGATGGCGCAGCCCACGCGAATGCACCCTATACACCACCGGTTGGCCTTGGTTTATGGGCGCCAACTCCTCCTGCATTTTTACCAGCTTTCGGACCTTATTGGGGCAACAACCGGCTGATGGTGGCCAGTAGCCTGGATGGTGTTGCGCCAGAAGCTCCACCGGTTTACTCAGAAGATCCATCTTCTGATTTTTATCTGATGGTTAAGGAGGTATATGATGTTTCGCTTGCTCTTACACCGGAGCAAAAAGCCATAGCCCTCTTTTATCGTGATAACCCTGGCTTTGGAGGTGGCCACTATCTTTCCATTTTAAAGCAAGTATTGGTACAGGAAAATCCAAAATTGGATTTTACAGCTTATGCTTTTGCCAAAGTCAGTATTGCCATTGTTGATGCCGGGATTGGTTGTTTTAAGATCAAATACCAATACAACCAACAGCGGCCTATAAAATATATCAGAGAAGTTTTAGGCAATCCACTATGGAGTCCGCTATTTCCCACACCTAACTTTCCCGATTTTCCTTCTGCCCATTCAGTTATTGCAGGGGCTTTCGGTATAGCAATGAGTAGTTTGTTCGGGTCTGATTATAATTTTACCGACCATTCATACGATTATTTAGGTATGACTCCACGATCGTTTACATCCTTTGATGCATTGGTTCAGGAAATTGGCAACTCACGTGTTTATGCCGGAATACACTACCGGATCTCCGTTGAGAGGGGTGCACAAATGGGAAAGGAAATCGCATGGAATATGAATCATACCCTGAAGTTTGTGAAAGAAGATTAAATCCTGAAGGAGGTTGTAGCCCTAATATAGATCACTTTTCAGGAGGAATTCATTAAAGAATCTGTGTTTTTCATTCCATTCTTAGTCAGTA
>Ga0302286_10001025_pt1 | contig 21236 bp, 22 predicted proteins | sample III_Fen_E2_3_FD_198765 | JGI IMG/M metagenome (GOLD analysis project Ga0302286, IMG submission 198765) | Peat permafrost microbial communities from Stordalen Mire near Abisko, Sweden - III_Fen_E2_3 | ecosystem: Environmental > Terrestrial > Soil > Wetlands > Permafrost | place: Sweden: Abisko...
GGCACTGATCATAGGGAAATATTTTTGTTATATATTTAAAAATCAGATACTTAAATATAAAAATTCTCCCTATGTTCTCCTATTATTTCTGCTTTTTTTTACATCGAACTCACGTTTATTAGGTTCATTAATTAGTCCTTTTGATTTTCTGAATACTTCCAGTACTTCCGGGAATGGCTGTAACGCTCTTTCAAAAATCCTCAGCGAAAAAGCAATGGTCAGTCCATAATTAGTAAGCGGAACTCCTGCCTTTTTTGCTTTCATCAAACGGGATAGCATCTCCCGTCGATTCCACATACAAGCGCCACAATGGATAATCAGCTTAAACTCGCTTAAGTTATCCGGGAAATCGTGTCCCCGATGATGCACAAAATCCAACTTTCCACCAACATATTGCGAAAGCCATAGCGGAATTTTCACCGTACCAATATCCTCATTAATCGGATGATGTGAACATGCTTCTGCAATTAGAACTTTATCTCCCGGTTTTAGCGAATCGATAGTCATTGCACCTTTTACCATTTCCGAAAGATCACCCTGATAGCGTGCAAATAAGATAGAAAAACTGGTAAGTGGAATTTCCGGAGGAGTATCAGCCACAACCTTTAGGAATGCCTGACTGTCAGTCACCACCAGTTTGGGCAGTTTTGCAAATCGGGTAAAAACTTCATGCAACTCATTTTCCCTGACAACCACACAAAACGAATTCGCATCGAGCAAATCACGGATACACTGAGCTTGTGGTAATATTAAACGACCTTTCGGAGCTTCTTTATCAATAGGCACAACCAAAACAGCCATTTCACCCGGACCAACCAAATCGGCTACAATACTAGTGCGGTTGATATATTCTTCAGGGGCATGATTCAATATTGCCTGTCGCAATTCATAAATTCCATCACCGGTAAATGCAGACGTCTTAACAATGGTAAGCTTCTGAATCGAAAAACATTCAGGAATAGCAATTTCGGCTAAATCTAAATCACTTTTATTGACAACTACAATTACCGGAATGGAGCGCTCATTTAATTCTTTTAGTATTCCGTCTTCGAAATCGCCCCAAATCCCAGCTTCCGATATGATCAATCCAAGATCTGTTCGATCAAAAACAGACCATGTTTTTTGAATTCGTTTTTCTCCCAATGCTCCATGATCATCAATTCCCGCTGTATCGATAAAAAGTACTGGTCCCAAAGGCAATAATTCCATGGGCTTTTCAACAGGATCGGTAGTTGTTCCGGCGATCTCAGAAACAATAGATACATCCTGACTGGTTAATGCATTAAGTATAGAGGATTTGCCAACATTTCGCCGGCCAAAAATACCAATATGAAGTCTGAATGATTTGGGTGCCTGCATGGTGTGTGATTTATACTGATGCAAATTACACACAAGTGCCGGTTAATTGCAAATAAACAGGAAAGATAATTGAAAAGAGTAGTTTTATCGTTAGAGATACAAACCCGTCAATATAAACACATAAAAATTCGAAAAAAGAAACCTAAAGAACCGATGAGGTCAATGCTAGATTCACCCCTCTTCTGAAGAATTATTTTCCTGTGATAGTATATTAATTTTGGAGAGTGCAGCTTTAGATGCATTTTGCTGGGCTTCTTTTTTAGAAGTCCCCGAACCTTTTCCAACAGGCTCATTATCAAGCTCGATAGTGGCAACGAACCAAGGCTGTTTGCCATCATTTTTACTTTCATCAATGGTGTCAAAAGAAACGGCTTTCTTATTTTTTTGAGACCATTCGATAAGCTGGCTTTTGTAATTCGTATTTGTGTTTTGAACTTCAACCAGATTAACGTAATTGTTCAATAACTTACGGGTAATGAATTTTTTTGCTTCCAGATAGCCTTTGTCCAGATAGATCGCTCCTATCAATGCTTCTAATGTATCTCCATAAATATGACTGGATTCAATGGTCGAAGTAGTATTAGACAAAATAAAATGATTTAATCCAATCTGGTAGGTAAGTTGTGTCAGGAAACTTCGGTTTACAAGCTTTGATCTCATCTGTGTGAGATAACCTTCGCCCTGGTTTGGGAAACGATTATATAAAAAATCGGCGATTGCCGCTCCCAAAATGGCATCTCCCAGATATTCCAGTCGTTCATTATTGATATAATTTCCCTGAGAATCTATTTTTGAGGCAGATTTATGAATTACCGCAATATCATAAATACGCAGATTTGTTGGGTAAAACCCCAAAAGAGATCTCAAAAACAAATAAAACTCTTTTCTAGGAGAAGAAAAGAGTTTTATTCTTTGAACGATGGTTCGTATCACTTGTATTAGATTTTCTTTAAAATAATAGAAGCATTGTGTCCTCCAAAACCAAATGTATTGCTTAAAGCAGTTTTGATTTTTCGTTCTTTTGCGACGTTGAATGTGAAATCCATTTTTGGATCGATTTCAGGATCGGCCGTAAAGTGATTGATTGTAGGAGGAATGATACCATCTTGAATCGCCAGAATTGAAGCGATAGTTTCAACAGCACCGGCAGCGCCCAATAGGTGCCCTGTCATCGATTTTGTCGAACTTATGCTAACATTGTAAGCATGTTCTCCAAAACATTTTTTGATAGCTTTAGGTTCCGCAATATCCCCAAGAGGAGTTGACGTACCGTGAACGTTGATATAATCAATGTCTTCCGGATTTAAACCTGCATCTTCCAATGCCCATTTCATACACAATGTTGCACCCCCTGATTCAGGATCAGGAGCAGTCATGTGGTAAGCATCAGCAGACATTCCACCACCCGCGATTTCGGCATAAATTTTAGCTCCACGTTTTACAGCATGCTCATATTCTTCCAGAATCAGAGCACCAGAACCTTCTCCCATTACAAATCCATCGCGATCTAAGTCAAACGGACGTGATGCGGTTAATGGATCATCGTTACGGGTAGAGAGTGCACGCATGGAGTTAAATCCAGCCAATCCAGCAGGGTTAATTGCTGCTTCTGATCCACCGGAAATAAATACATCAACCTTACCAAGGCGAATGTAATTCATTGCTTCAATGAGTGCATGGGAAGATGATGCACATGCTGTTACCGTCGTGAAATTCGGGCCTCTAAAGCCATATCGAATAGACAATAAGCCGCTTGCAATATTTGCGATCATTTTGGGGATGAAGAATGGAGAATAACGAGGCATCTCGTTTTTGTAATTCAGCGTTTCTTCAAAGAAGGTTTGTAACCCACCAACACCTGCACCCCACACAACTCCAGCCCGGTCTTTATTAATCTTTTCAAGATCAAGACCTGAATCAGCTATTGCCTGAGCCGCTGCTGCAAATGCATACAGCGTAAACGGGTCATGCTTTCTGATTTCTTTGCGCTCAACATATAATTCCGGATTAAAATCCTTCAGTTCGCAAGCGAAAGTTGTTTTGTGTGTGGAGGCATCAAAATGGGTAATAAGGCCTGCGCCACTTTTCCCATTTTTTAAGCCGTCCCAGAATTCCTCAATAGAATTACCAAGCGGGTTCACAGTTCCTAAGCCGGTAACAACTACCCGTTTAAATTCCATAATGTTGTTTTGTAGTTATTATTTCAAATTTGCTTCGATGTGAGTGATAGCTTCACCTACAGTCGAGATTTTTTCAGCCTGATCATCTGGAATTGCAAGATCAAATTCTTTTTCGAATTCCATAATCAATTCAACTGTGTCAAGTGAATCAGCACCAAGATCATTAGTGAATGATGCTTCTGGGGTAACTTCACTTTCATCAACACCCAATTTGTCAACAATAATTGCTTTTACTTTAGCTGCAACGTCAGACATAACTCTAATTTTTGGTTAATATTAAAATTGTTTCAAAAAATTCGATGCAAAGTAATAAATTTACGCCTGATATTTCAAAGAAAAAATGAATTAAATGGATGAATAAGGTTTTAAAGGGGTAGTGTTTTGATCTATATTTGACCTTTTTATTCAAATATTCCATTAAGCATAAAACTAAAAAATTCAATAGTAATGAAACGAATTGCCATTTTTGCCTCCGGTTCTGGAACCAATGCACAGAGGATAATTGAGTATTTTTCAACAAGTAAGGATGTGGTTGTTGATTCTCTATGGTCTAATGACGAAAATGCATACGCATTAATTCGCGCCGAAAAACTTGGAGTCGAAACATTCACGTTCGATCGGGATGAACTATATCGAAGTAATGATATTTTAGATAAACTTTACGACCATCGGATTGATGTGATTGTTCTGGCTGGATTTTTATGGCTTGTGCCTCGTAATTTGACCGACTTGTTTCCCGTCATTAACATACATCCCGCATTGCTCCCGAAATATGGCGGGAAAGGAATGTATGGCATGAATGTGCACAAAGCTGTTCTTGCATCAAAAGATAAGGAATCCGGAATTACGATCCATCATGTAAATCAGGACTACGACAAAGGAGAGATTATTTTTCAAGCAACTTGTCCAATCAAACCTAAGGATACTCCGGAGGATCTTGCAGCTAAAATTCATGAGTTAGAGTACCAGCATTATTCACGCGTGATTGAGGAATTTCTACTAAAAGAAGACGAAGAATAAAAATAATTAGCACCAGCGGTGCTATACCTACAAAACAAAAAAGAGGCTGTCCTATATTTTCGGACAGCCTCTTTCACTCGAGAATAAAATCTTATTTCTTTGCTGGAGCTGCTGGTTTTGCAGGTTTTGCAGGAGCTGCTTCTGGTTTTGCATCTGCTTTTTTAGCAGGAGCTTTCTTAGCAGGAGCTTTCTTAGCAGGAGCTGCTTTTGCATCAGCAGGAGCAGCTGTAGTTGCTTTAACTGGAGTTTGACCAACTGTAACTGCACTACTAGCTAATGCCAAACTTAAAACACAAACTGAAACTAAAACTAACTTTTTCATGATCTTAATTTTTAATTGTTATTATAAAAAAAACTTTAACATCTTAAGGAAGAACTGAAGCAATGTATTTTGTATCAAATTCATTGTTGCCATTCTCAATTGTCATCTATATACTAGATTAAATGAATAGAAATTTTGAAATCCATCCATTTAATATTTGATCCAAATGTACGGCGGGAAAAACCTAACAGAAGTTACCAACTTGTTAATGCGATGTTAAAATGATCGCACGCCTGATATTAATAAATATCTTTACTCACAGATCTTTATCTGAACATACAATAAATGCACACGAGTTTCTTATAATGAAAAGAAAATGAACCCATTAAAATTTCATTTCAGTAAAAGGACCGGACGACTAGGGTTAACGGTTTTTGCAGTCGCGTCTATGATAGGTCTACTGCTTATTCAGGTTACCTGGCTGAAAGAATCTATTGCAATGCAGGAGCTTATCTTCACTAAGGGGGTTAATATGGCTCTTGGACAAACTGCATTAAATATGGAGAAAGATGAAGCTTTAAGTATCGCCATGCGGAATAGTATTGAGAAAGATAGTCTAATTGACTCGCAGGAAGTATTTACCCAAAATATAATATCAAGACTTGACTCAACCATACAGAAAGAGCTCGAATTTTATCGGATAAATCTTGATTTCCATTTTATTTTAATTAATGGGGAAGATACTTTATCGGTAAATCCTGATGAAAAAGTAAAAAACGGAGAGTTATTTCATCAATCATTTAAGGCTCCTCTTCCCGATTCCAGCATTGATCTGGCTATTCATTTCCCGGGGGAGCGTTCATTTATTTTGAAACGAATTGCAATCATGTTCATTACCTCTGTTCTGTTAATTTTATTTACAATTGCTTCAATTTTCATGATTCTGGCATACTACCGCAGAGAACGGTCGTTTGCGCAGCAGGTAAAAGACATGATCGGAAATCTGACTCACGAATTCATGACCCCCATCTCTTCAATTTCGTTAGCCGGAAATATGATTATTAACCGAAGTGAAAAATCGGGAGACCATACCACCAGCCAATTTGCGACAGCGATAAAAGAAGAAAACAAGAAATTACAACGACAGGTCGATCGATTACTACAACTTGCTGCTGTTGAGGATAATGGGTTCGAATATAAAAAGACCCCGATTAATGTTCACCTAATTATTGAAGATGCCGTTCATTCGATGGATTTTCAACTTAAACAAAACGAAGCCGAACTCAGCTGCTCTTTTCTTGCAAAAAAATCAACAATAGTAGCCGATGGCACACACCTTTCAGATGTCTTTATTAACCTGATATCCAACAGTATTAAATATTCAGTAGAAAAACCAATAATCCAAATTGAAACAAAAAACACGGGATCAAATATTGAAATAACCGTTACAGATAGTGGCATTGGGATTCCCGGACGAGAATACAAACGTATTTTTGAAAAGTACTACAGGATCACAACCGGAGACACGCATAACACCAAAGGTGTTGGGATTGGACTTTACTATGTAGCAACTGTTATAAAAGCACATATGGGAACTATTACCGTAAAAAGTGAAAGCCATAAAGGAAGTACTTTTACAATCAAACTACCAGTTATTAATAGCTAGTCAATTATTTACCATGAATCGCATTATTAACATTTTGCTGGTCGAAGATGATCTGAACCTGGGGTTCTTATTAGTTGAATTTCTGGAATCAAAAGGATTATCCGTCAAACTATACCGCGACGGACAAACTGCATTTACCGGTTTTCAAACCGGACATTTTGATTTTTGCATTTTGGATGTTATGCTCCCTAAAATGGATGGTTTTACGCTGGCAAAAAACATGAAAATACTAAATCCGCAGATCCCTATTATCTTTCTAACAGCCAGATCACTGAAAGAAGATAAGATGAAAGGATACGAAATTGGAGTGGATGATTACATTACCAAACCGTTTGATGAAGATGAGCTATTTTATAAAATAAATGCCATTCTAAACCGTAGCCATTTGTCAAAAAATTCTGACGAACAGACTTTCAAAATTGGTCGGTTTAGCTTTGATTTTCAAAACCAATCGCTTGAAATTGATGGAGAACAACGACGATTAACCGAACGGGAAAGTCGCATCCTCAAAATTCTATGCATTTCGAAAAACAATGTGGTTCGCAGGGAACAAATATTAACTGCTATTTGGGGCGAAAACGATTATTTTGCCGGTCGTAGTCTCGACGTTTTCATCTCCAAACTTCGGAAATACTTTTCTCCCGACTCCTCTATCCGAATTGAAAACATCCCCAAAGTTGGCTTTATCCTACAGGATTAATCAATAATTGGAACACAAAATAGACAAAAAAAAAAGACTTCGACGAGGACACCTCTTTTGCATAATTATTATATTCGCAAAAAACAAATGACTATGAAACAAATTATATTAATTCTGTCCGTCGCCTTTTTCTTTGCATTTAATTCTTATGCTCAGGATTATAAAACAGGGATTGGCATCCGAAGTGGCTGGGGAACAGGCTTGTCAGTCAAACATTTTATGGATAAAACAACTGCACTGGAAGCAATTTTTGATACCCGCTGGAAAGGAGTAGCAGCCGGATTGTTATACGAAATTCATCAGAATGCTTTTAATACAGACCTGCTGAAATGGTACTATGGAGCCGGAGGACACATCGGGTTCTGGGATAGTAAAAACGTAAAGTGGGGCAACAATACCGGCAATTACAGTATTGTTGGCGTTGATGGAATTCTTGGACTAGAATATAACTTCGAAGAGATTCCGATTAGTATCAGTATTGATTGGAAACCAGCTCTTAATATATCAGGGTATTCAGGTTTTTGGGGCGATGGAGGAGGCATTTCCATCCGTTATACCTTCTAAAAAGAAGATCTTATTACATCACACACAAAGCCCCTCTTCCGGCAAACCGAAAGAGGGGCTTAAATATTTAATAGAAGGGTTGTTCGGTCGATTACATCATTCCACCCATACCGCCACCCATTCCACCGCCCATTGGTGGCATAGCTGGTTTATCTTCTTTTTCGTCAACCAATACACATTCGGTAGTTAAGAACATACCTGCAATTGAGGCTGCGTTTTCCAATGCAATACGGGTAACTTTAGCAGGGTCAATAACACCGGCTTCGTAAAGGTTTTCGTAAACATCGGTACGTGCATTGTATCCAAAGTCGCCTTTGCCTTCCAATACTTTCTGCACAACCACAGCACCTTCTTTACCAGCGTTGAAAACAATCTGACGTAATGGTTCCTGAATTGCACGTTTTACGATTTCGATACCAGTAGTTTCGTCTTCGTTTTCGCCAGTCAGACCTTCCAGTGCTGCCATGCTACGAATGTAAGCAACACCACCACCGGGAACAATACCTTCTTCAACAGCAGCACGGGTTGCATGCAAAGCATCGTCAACACGGTCTTTCTTTTCTTTCATTTCAACTTCAGAAGCAGCACCTACATATAGCACAGCTACACCACCCGACAATTTAGCCAAACGTTCCTGAAGTTTTTCTTTATCGTAATCAGAAGTAGTAACTTCGATTTGTTTTTTGATCTGTCCTACGCGACTTTTGATTGCTTCGTCAGAACCAGCTCCTGCAACAACCGTTGTTTTTTCTTTGTCAACAGTAATTTTTTCAGCTTGTCCAAGCATTTCCAGAGTAGCGTCTTCCAGTTTCATACCTTTTTCTTCGGTAATAACAACACCACCAGTAAGAACGGCCAAATCTTCCAGCATTTCTTTTCTGCGATCACCAAATCCAGGAGCTTTTACAGCACATACTTTCAATGAACCACGCAAACGGTTAACAACCAAAGTAGCCAAAGCTTCACCATCAACATCTTCAGCAATAATCAACAACGGACGACCTGTCTGTGCCGATTGCTCAAGAATTGGAAGAAGATCGCGCATCGTGCTGATTTTCTTGTCGTGAATCAGGATGAATGGGCGATCAAGATCAGCAGCCATTTTTTCACCATCGGTAATGAAATATGGAGAGATATAACCACGGTCGAACTGCATACCTTCTACAACGTCAACATAAGTTTCTGTTCCTTTGGCACTTTCAACAGTGATTACACCTTCTTTATTTACTTTTTTCATTGCTTCAGCAATCAACGAACCGATAGCGCTGTCGTTGTTAGCTGCAATTTTAGCAACCTGTTCGATTTTTTTGAAATCGTCACCAACGTTTTCAGCCTGTTCGCTGATGCTTTTAACCACCTGGCTAACAGCCTTGTCGATACCACGTTTCAAATCCATTGGATTGGCTCCAGCAGCAACGTTTTTCAGACCAACAGAAATCAACGACTGAGCCAAAACGGTTGCAGTTGTTGTACCGTCGCCAGCGTCATCACCGGTTTTGCTGGCTACTTCTTTCACCATTTGTGCACCGATATTTTCGTATGGATTTGAAAGTTCGATTTCTTTCGCAACACTTACACCATCTTTGGTAATGTGAGGTGCTCCAAATTTCTTTTCGATAACTACATTGCGGCCTTTTGGTCCAAGAGTTACTTTTACGGCATCAGCCAATTTGTCGACCCCTTTTTTCAAAAGATCGCGGGCTTCAATCTCGAATTTAATTTCCTTTGCCATTTCTATTTTCTTTTTAAATGTTGTTAATCAGATTATTCAGCAATAAACAAAACATCAGTTTGAGACATTAACAAATAGTCAACACCATCAATGTTTAATTCTGTTCCGGAATACTTTCCGTAGAACACCATATCCCCAATTTTAATTTCCATTGGCTCATCTTTTTTAGGAGAACCAACTAAAACAACTTTTCCAACTTGTGGTTTTTCTTTTGCCGAATCAGGAATAATGATTCCACTTGCTGTTTTCTTTTCTGCTTCTTTAGGCTGTACTAAAACTTTTCCAGCTAGAATTTTTCCTTTTAAATCTGCCATTTTCAAATTATTTAATTGGTTTGACATACAATTTTAAAACTTAACGCATCTCCTTTAGCAGATACTATGCCAAAGCGGATATTTCCGAAATCGAGTGCCTGATCTGGACATTTTTGCATTTTATATCAGAATAAATCTGACACAATCAATGTAAAGCGCTGACAACAAACCATTTTCAGCAACATTTTTTGTCAGCCATTTTATATGTCAGCCTGACAGTCTAAAAAACAGCTACGTTCGAAATAAGCGGACAAGCTTTTGAATCTTTGATTATCAGCCGGATTTTTTGAGCTTCAACCGGATTAATCCGAAGAATACGTTTATATCCAATCGTCGTTCCTTGAGCTACTTCCTGCCAGTTTCCATCTTTTTCAATTTCAACAACAAAGCTCTTCACGCGCTGTCCAAGCTTAATATATTCCTGAACAAGCAAATAGCTAACTAATTTCTTCTCACCAAGATCAATCTCCAGATTTCCAGATTTTTCCTGATCGTTCGTTGCCCAATAAGTTTCTTTATTGCCATCAACAACCATTCCGGCACCATAAATAGCTGCGTCACCTCGAACAGAAGATACTTTTGCAGCTTTATTCAATGCCAAATTTGTTTTAAAACGCTCATCAATCAGTTTTTTCCACCCTTGCAACGAAGCGACATCAATCTCGTTGATAAGTCCCCTGCGATCAGGAGGTATATTCAGAATCAAATTGGCTCCACGGCCTACTGAACTCAAATAAATATCGAATAGTTGTTCCGGAGTTTTAACCAACGAATCTTCTTCGGCATGATAAAACCATCCCGGACGAATCGAAACATCAACTTCTGCAGGAACCCAATTTGTTCCATTTTCAGATCCTGTATTTAATAATTCTTGTATTCCCGATTTTCCGGCATACAAGGTATCTGCGTTAATTGTATTCCAGTTTGTTTCTTTAACCGACCCACTTTCGTTTCCACACCAACGGATATCGGGACCTCCATCACTAAAGAAAATAACATTAGGTTCCATCTCACGAACCATTTTTAGTGTAGTTGGCCAGTCGTAATATGCTTTCCCGTCGATTTTACGTTTTTCTTTTGCTCCACCATAAAAGCCATCGCCACCGTTTGCACCATCAAACCACATTTCGAATACAGGTTTGTGTGCCGCAAAAAGCTCTTTCAACTGATTGCGGTAATATTCAACATACGAAGGTGAACCATAATCGGCACGGTTACGATCCCACGGCGACAGATACACTCCAAACTTCAAGCCTTCTGCACGACAAGCTTTTTCAACTTCATCAACCACATTACCTTTCCCATTTTTATAGGGACTATTCTTTACCGAATGTTCGGTGTACTTACTAGGCCACAAGCAAAAACCATCGTGGTGTTTACAAGTCAAAACCAATCCGTTGAGTCCCGCAGCTTTGATGGTTTTTGTCCATTGGGTCACATCCATTGCCGTAGGGTTAAATACCGATTCACTTTCATCACCAAACCCCCATTCTTTATCGGTAAACGTGTTTGTAGTGAAATGCACGAAAGCATATTGCTCCATTTCGTGCCAAGCTAGCTGCCTTTCTGTCGGAACTGGCAATACAGGTTCTGGCGGAGCCACCGTTTTTTGACAACCCACAATAGCAATTAATGCAACCAGCGAAATTCTGATAAATCCAAAAGATGATTGTTTCATAACACATTAGCTTTAGTTAGGTAAAAAAAAAGTCTTCAATGTATTCCATTGAAGACTTTTTATAGTATTCAGATTAAAAAACCTGAAATTACTGTTTTATTTTTTTGCTGCTGGTGCAGGAGTAGCTGCAGGAGCAGGGGTTGTTGTTGCAGGAGTCTTTGTCGAAGTTGCAGGAGCTGCAGCCTTTGCATCAGCAGCAGGAAAATTTGGAACCTGATTTGGATCAACTGCACTTTCGATTTTATCTTTAATAGCCGACTGACGACCTACTTGAGCATCCCGTGGAATGAAAGCTGTACCTACAACTGAAAGAAAAATCAATGCACCAGCTAAAGCCCAAGTTGCTTTTTCAAGAAAGTCCGCAGTTTTGCGAACGCCCATAATCTGGTTTGAAGCCTGAAAATTACTTGCCAAACCTCCACCTTTTGAATTCTGAACTAATACAATCAAAACCAGGAAAAGGCAAATAATGATTAATAAAACTGTGATCAGTGTGTACATGTTATGTGAATTAATTGTTCATTAAATTTTTGATTTTTTCAATCTGACCGGCAAAGTAAGTATTTTTTTCCGGATATTTCAAGCTTAATTTTTCAAATATCTGAATAGCTTTTTTATAATACCCTTGATGGGCGTATATCGAAGCTAAGGTTTCTGTAACCAAATCTTCGCTTTCCGGATCCTTCGGTTTCTTTATTTCCGTTGGAGGTAGTGACGCTAATTCTTTGGCCGGAGGCATTTTAGGTTGCGCCTCAATAAATTTTTCAATCAGGCCAAATCGTTTATTGGGTTTCTTCTGGATCGACCGGGCAACATCTCCCATAGGCGGTTCCGCCATCATTATTGGAGGATCAACAATAAATTCCGCAGGAAAAAATAAATTATAAACCGGATCTTCGGTAATGTTTGTTTTGGGTGGAAGTGGCTGGACTACAATTTCTTTTTTATTACTATTCAGGAACAGGTATAACCGTCGGCGATCCTGAATCCGGATAGCCCCATGAAGCAATTCCTGATCAAAAGACGAATCATTCAGATTTTTTAAATTTTTCAAATAGAGAATCCATCCCGTTTCAAATGCAGGGTGTTGTTCTGTCAGTTCCCTCAAAAATGGCAGTGTCTCCGCATCTAATTTTTCCGGAAACTGCATGTATTGATAGATTTGATCGGCTGTCATTAGTTTCCCCAGTTTGCGACCGAAGCATTAAAAATATCATCAGTCAGTTTCTCTGTAATTAAACGGCACAGTTCGTCTTCCGCATCGTTAAGCGATCGATCACTACTGAAATCTTCATATGCTGAAAAAGATTTTTCCCAATCATCTTCATGCTTTTTGTTATTTACAAACTTCACTTTGACAGAAATCGTTAATCGGTTTTGAGCAGCCAAATCGCCCTGTTGAATATTCATTGGTTTCATGTCATAATCAGTAATTTGTCCGGAAAATTCCAAATCACCATTTTCACGAATTTGATTCAACGAAGTCTGTTTAACCATTTTCTCCTGCAATCCATCCGTAAATTGCTGACTTAATTTGGGATTAACCAATCGTGCCCGATTCGAAAAATAATCGACTGAAAAAGTTTTAACATTTGGTGATATTGATGCCCCTGAAAAAGAATAAAACTTACAAGATGTCAGGACTGTAACAGATAAAACAACCAGAAGTAGAGCAAATATTAACTTTTGTGTCTTCATAATTAGTCGATATTGTATTCTTTGATTTTACGGTAAAGGGTTCGTTCGGAGATTCCCAATTCCCGTGCTGCATATTTACGCTTTCCTTTGTGCTTTTCCAAAGCTTTCTGAATCATTTCAATCTCTTTATCTTCAAGCGACAAGGATTCTTCAACAAACTCTTCAGTATCAAAAATATTTTCGTGCGCCGATGGGCTAATATTAACCCGACTTGTTGCTGGCTGATCCGGAACATAATCGCCCCTTTCTGTTTGATACAGTTTTCGTATCAGTTGAGCATTGTCGTCCCGAACAGTCGATACAGGCGCATCATTTTGAATGATGTCATGAACGAGTTTCTTTAAATCATTCATATCTTTCTTCATGTCGAACAAAATCTGATACAAGATTTCACGCTCAGAAGAAAAAGTCTTTTCATCAACTCCGCGATACAAGGCTGGTAATTTATTTTCTACCTGTACCGGAATGTAATGCTGAAGCGTTTTCGCATCAATAATCCTTTCTTTTTCGATAATCGAAATCTGTTCGGTAATATTTTTCAGTTGTCGAACATTTCCTGGCCAGCTATAACTTAGCAACACCGCAACCGCTTCATTTTCAAGTCGAATTGCAGGCATTCGGTATTTGTCGGCAAAATCAGAAGCAAACTTACGGAAAAGCAAATGAATATCCTCAGGCCGTTCACGCAACGGTAATACTTTAATTGGAACGGTATTCAAACGATAATAAAGATCTTCCCTGAATTTCCCCTTTTCAATAGCTTCCGGAATATTTACATTGGTTGCGCCAACAACACGAACATTGGTTTTCATCACTTTCGAAGAGCCAACCTTCATGAATTCACCAGCTTCAAGTACCCGAAGTAAGCGTGCCTGTGTCGAAAGCGGTAATTCTCCTATTTCATCAAGAAAAATAGTTCCACCGTCAGCTTCCTCAAAATACCCTTTGCGATCGGCCAATGCTCCGGTAAATGATCCTTTTTCGTGACCAAAAAGCTCTGAGTCAATAGTTCCTTCCGGAATAGCGCCACAGTTTATAGCTATATATTTACCATGCTTCCGTGCCGAAAACTGATGAATAATCTGAGGAAATGACTCCTTCCCGGTTCCGCTTTCTCCCGTAATCAATACAGAAAGATCTGTCGGAGCTACCTGTACGGCAACTTCAATAACATGATACAATCCCGGAGAACTGCCTATAATTCCAAATCGTTGTTTTATTTCCTGAATATCCATTGTAAGGACAATATGTTTAGCTTTGCAAAATTACAATTTTAACGTTTACATGCAGTTCAAAATTAAATTAACTTTGGACTCAACACCTTAAGCTATGCCTGATTTAACATGTATTAGCTTTTTTAATCAGAATTATCAAATAAAATAATTTAGCATGAACTTTATCGGAATAATCCCTGCCCGGTTCCAGTCAACCCGGTTCCCGGGAAAACCATTGGCAATATTAGGAGATAAACCAATTATTCAATGGGTTTACCAGAACGCAAAAGAAGCTCTGGATGAAGTATTTGTTGCCACTGACGATGAACGAATTTTTAAAGCAGTTGAAGCTTTTGGCGGAAATGCGGTATATACATCACCCAATCATCAGAGTGGAACCGACCGTTGCGCTGAAGCAGCACAAAAAGTAGCAGAAAAAATTGCGTTCGACGTAGTAATTAATATTCAAGGAGATGAACCCTTTATTAAACCAGAGCAAATTGAAGGACTTAAAGCTTGTTTTAATACTCCGACAACCGAAATTGCAACATTAATTAAGCCAATAACAAACGCAGCTGAGATCACCAATATCAATCGTCCCAAGGTGGTAATTAACAACAACCAGGAAGCCATGTACTTCAGTCGTTCAGCAATTCCTTTTGTACGCGACCATAAGCCTGAAGAATGGATAAACCGAAATACATTTTTTAGTCATATTGGCATGTATGCCTACCGATTTGATGTTTTACTGAAACTAACGCAACTTCCTCTGGGCATTATGGAAAAAGCCGAATCACTCGAACAATTACGCTGGCTCGAAAACGGATATCGTATAAAAACAGCACAAACCCAATTCGAAAATATCGGCATCGATACTCTGGAAGATCTGGAAATGGCCAGAAAAATTTTGATGTCTTAACTTTTGCCTTTTAACTTTTAACTTGACTCATGAGATTTACCAAAATGCACGGTCTGGGAAACGATTTTGTATTTATCGAAAATCCGGACAATATTGAAATGGACTATTCGGCAATAGCGATTAAATGGTGTCATCGTCAATTAGGAATTGGAGCTGATGGACTCGTTGTAGTTCTTCCTTCAACTGTAGCCAATTTACGAATGCGTATTATTAATTCGGACGGAAGCGAAGCCAATATGTGTGGAAATGCCATTCGTTGTTTTGCCCGATACGCTTATGATAATGAATTGATACAAACCCTAAAATTCAGTGTAGAGACTTTTGCTGGAATCATTATACCTGAAATAATAACAGCGAATGAGTATGAGGTTTCAGTACGTGTTAATATAGGAAAACCATCCACCGAGCGATCTCTCATCCCGATGTTGGGTGATGAAAAGAACGCTATTCATATTCCTGTGCACATTGACAATCAGGAACTTTATCTGACCAGTTTATTGATGGGAGTACCTCATACCATGGTTTTTGTGAATGATCTGAATACCATAGATCTTGAAAAAGCAGGAAGAGCAATTGAAAAAAATGCGATTTTCCCCAAAGGAACCAACGTCAATTTTGTGGAAGTAGTTGACAGAACTCACATTAAAATCAGAACCTGGGAGCGTGGAGCCGGATCAACACTGGCTTGCGGTACAGGATCTTGCGCATCAACAGTTGCTTCTGTTCTTAATCACCTTACCGAAAGAACAGTAACCGTTGAATTACAATACGGCAACCTTGAAATTGAATGGTCTGAAGACGGAACTGTTTTCATGACCGGTCCCGCAGAAAAAAGTTTTACCGGAGAGGTTTCTATATAATCAAACAAAAAGGCTGAGTTCTCTCAGCCTTTTTGTTTGATTATATAACTTCAATACCTTTCTTCGCAAGCAATTCCAGGCTTAAATCCCTCAGCTTATACTTCTGAATTTTTCCACTTGCCGTCATCGGAAATTCCTCAATAAAGAAGATATATTGTGGAATTTTGTATCTGGAAATCTTTCCCCTGCAAAATTCCTGAACATCTTCTTCTTTTAATTGAGCGTCAGCCTTTAATGTAATAAAAGCCCCAACTTGTTCTCCATATTTCTTGCTTGGGACTCCAACAACTTCAACTGATTCGACTTCAGGCAATCGATAAATGAAGTTTTCAATCTCGCGAGGATAAATATTTTCTCCACCCCGAATGATCATGTCTTTAATACGCCCTGTAATGCGATAAAATCCATCAGGGGTCTTCTCTGCCAAATCTCCGGAGTGAAGCCACCCTTCATTATCAATAACATTGGCTGTTGCTTCCGGATTATTATAATAGCCTTTCATCAAATTGTATCCTCGGCAACAAATCTCACCCGGTTCCCCGACCTGACACTCTTCGCCAGTTTCCGGATTAACAATCTTTACTTCAACATTCGGGAATTCAAATCCAACAGTCGTTGCTCTGACTTCCGGCGAATTGTGAGTACGTGTAGCAGTCATTCCCGGTGACGTTTCGGTCAACCCATAAACGCTGATCACATCTTTCATATTCATTTTTTGCATCACCTGATTCATGGTTTCAATAGGGCAAAGAGCACCTGCCATGATTCCAGTACGCAAAGAACTCAGGTCAAACATTTCAAACATCGGGTGGTTTAATTCGGCAATAAACATGGTTGGAACACCATGTAACGCAGTACATTTTTCTTTTTCTACCGATGCCAGAACCATTAATGGATCAAAGTTTTCGACCATCACCATGGTTGCACCATGAGTAAGGATCGAACAAAGAGCCAACACACACCCAAAACAATGGAATAACGGAACGCAGACCAGTAGTCGGTCTTTGTGTGTAAATTTCATGCATTCCCCGGTTGCATAGCCATTATTTAAAATATTGTGATGAGAAAGCATTACACCTTTCGGGAAACCTGTTGTTCCTGAAGTATATTGCATATTGACTACATCATGACAACTCACATTCTCTTTTATTTGCTCCAACTCAGCATCATCGATATGGCTACCCAACAAAATAAGTTCCGAAGTATTGAACATTCCACGATGCTTCTGTGGACCAATAAAAACTACATTCTTAAGATTAGGAAATTTTTCACTATTTAAATTACCCCGTGGACTACTCTTAAGTTCCGGCACTAAATCAAAAACCATATTGACATAGTCGCTATCACGGAATCCATCGATCAAACATAGCGTATGAACCTCAGCATTCTGAAGCAGAAACTCCAATTCTGATGATTTATAGTTCGTGTTTACAGTAACTAATATAGCGCCAATTTTAGCTGTTGCAAACATGAAAGTAAGCCAATCCGGTACATTTGTAGCCCAGATCCCAACTTTGTCAGTTGGTTGAACACCAATGTACAGCAGTCCCTTGGCTAATTGATCAACCCTTTCATTAAACTGAGAATAGGTAAACCTCAAATTCCGATCCGGATAAATCATAAATTCACGATCCGGAGCTTCAAGGGCAAACTTCTCCAATAATTCGCCAAACGTATTGTCAATTAATTGCATGAAGTAAATTTTACAGAATAGATTGTAAACTAGAATGGAGCATAAACAACCGCCAGAATCTTAGCTGGCTGATTATTCCCTGCATGTACGTTGTGCATCACAATTGAATCCAGATAAATACTATCACCTTTCATCAGGTTATAAACTTCTTTTCCGTAGTTGATTTCAACTTCGCCATCAAGAACATAAATAAACTCTTCTCCTTCATGCGACGAAAGCATATAATCAGATTTCTGGCCAGGCTCAATATCCACAATAAAAGGCTCCATATTTCGACCCGCTTTATCATAGGCCAAAGAAAAAAAGTTCAGGTGTTCCCGAGTCTCACTAGACTGAGATGTAAACCTCATTCCTTTATGATGATCGCCGGAACGAACAACTACCGGTCCATAAGAATCACTGTCGTCAAGGAAAGTTCCCAAACGGACGCCTAACGCACGTGCAATTTTAATTAGTGGAGCTAATGATGGAATATTTTTTTCTTGTTCAATTTTCTGAACCATCGAAAGTTCCATACCACTTCGTTCAGCCAGGTCTTCAATGCTGACCCTCTTCATTTCACGAATTTGAGTAATCCGTGTACCAACGGTTTTTGCAACAGTCATAGCTGTGGTCTTTTTATTGTGTGATGCACAAAATTAGATTTATTTTACTACCACGCAAATTTGACAGCAACGATTTTACTACAGAAAAAATGTATCCCGATTTGATTCTCCTCTTCCGAATAAAATCTTGCACAACAGTATGAATGCTTAAATGCCAACAATATCATTCTTTTTTAATTAATGAGTTGTACATTTGTACAAGACCTCCTGTACATAGACAAGTGGCAAAAGGACAAAATATTACCGTATTACTCGTTCTGGAAGAGAGAATTCTTCTTTATATTAAAGTGGATCAACAAAAATTAACGTAACACACGATTTAAAAATACACACATGAATCACTATAGTTCCTCGTTCATCAATGAAGAGATAATTTCACAGGTACTAGAGCAGAATCAGAATCCAGAATACCAAAGAATAGCTCAGATTTTGGCTAAGGCAAAAGAGATGAAGGGGCTTGATTTGGTTGATGTTGCGGTATTAACGAACATCACTGATCCAATGCAGCTTTTTGAGCTTTTCGAAACAGCCAATCACATAAAAGAAAAAATCTATGGCAAACGATTGGTAATTTTCGCACCGCTCTATATCTCAAATTTATGTGCAAACGAATGTAGCTATTGTGCCTTTAGAGCTAAAAACAAATCAATTGTTCGACGCGCGCTGTCTCAGGAAGAAATTACCCAGGAAACAGAATTTTTAATTCGCCAGGGACACAAACGTATTTTAATGGTTGCAGGCGAATCTTATCCACGTCAAGGATTTCAATATGTAATTGATTCAATTGCCAGTATATACAATGCAAAAGTCGAAAATGGTGAGATTCGTCGGGTTAATGTAAATATTGCTCCTCTTGAAACAAACGAATTTAAAATACTAAAAGACGGTAAAATTGGAACATTCCAACTTTTTCAGGAAACCTATCATCATGAAACATACCAGAATGTTCATCTGGGAGGGAAAAAGATGGATTATAACTATCGGGTAACTGCAATTCATCGTGCCATGGAAGCAGGAATCGACGATGTTGGAATCGGTGTTCTTTTTGGTCTGTTTGATTACCGGTTCGAATTACTGGCTCTAATGCAACACATTCATGAATTGGAAAAGGTCTTCGGAATAGGTCCGCATACCATCAGTGTTCCCAGAATCGAACCTGCCACTGGTTCTGACTTTGCATCTCATCCTCCATTTGCGGTCTCAGATCTTGATTTTCGAAAAATTGTAGCAATTCTTCGGTTGGCAGTTCCATATACCGGAATTATCATGTCAACCAGAGAAACAACCAAAATGCGCCGCGAAACGGTTGCCTTGGGAGTTTCTCAAATATCAGCCGGAAGTCGCACAAAACCAGGAGGATACTCTAACAATCTCCACGAAGAAGATAGCGGTCAGTTCTGTTTAGGAGATCATCGTTCTTTAGATGAAGTTGTTCGCGATATTGCTCAAATGGGTTATATACCATCATTTTGCACCGGTTGCTATCGACTGGGACGGACAGGACAAGACTTCATGGATCGGGCAAAGCCTGGTGATATAAAAAATCATTGCGCACCGAATGCCATTTCTACATTCATGGAATATTTGATGGATTATGCCTCTTATGAAACACGCTTAATTGGTGAAGATTTGATTAACGATGTGATTAGTTCAATGGACGGTATTGCACTGGAACGGGCAATCAATTTACTGGATAAAGTAAAAAAGGGAAACCACGACATGTATTGTTAAAATTTCTAATGAAGAATTTAGAGCATCGGACACCAAATTACACTTCAAAATATATAGAAAGAAACCGCCTACGCAATATTTCTCAGATTATTTATAATTATTCCAAATAATTGTTAATGAATTTTGTGTTTATGAAAAATATCCTTAGTTTGGCGCAAGAAATAATAATTAATAAAAAATTGAAGTCATGAAAAAATTAGCGATGATTATGGCGGTAGCTTTTACCTTAGGATTAGCTGCAACAACTGTTAGTGCTTCTGTTAAAGATGATACTAAAAAAGACAAAAAAGAAACTACTTGTCCAAAAGCAAAAGAATGTACAAGCAAAGAAAAGAAAGCATGCTGCAATAAAGATAAAAAAGCATGTTGCTCTGAAAAGAAAGCTGAAGCTCCAGCAAAAAAATAAAAAAGAGATTAACTAGTCCTTTAATACCGGATTAGAAATGATAAAAAAGGATGCATCCCAATCGGGTGCATCCTTTTTTTATAGGTTTATGTCCAGTATTCATATATCTGAAGGGCAGTTATATGTGACCAAATACTGAACTCGTTGAAAAATGTTGCAGAAAAATAATAATAAAAGAGCAACATAAACTTATGGCAATTATCACTGACTTGTGCCTACCTGCTCTTAAAATAGCAACGCTCCGTTATACGTAAAAGTGTAGTATTTAATGCATTGTCAACTATGTGTTACAACAATATTTCCCAGACCAACCGTATAGCAGTAAAACATGGTCTTATCAAACAAGATTACAATCGAAGTATTCAGGTTATGCAGCAATTGTAGTTTTGGATTTGAAGAAATCCGGTATTGTTGGATACCACTTTAGTAATATCTTCAGTCATTGAGCTCAAAAACAACCATAAAAAGAGCTGCTCGGAAATGGTTAGGAGTGATATTTGTTTTCAGTATTTCTTAAAACAAAAAACTCCGATTCAATTAAGAATCGGAGTTCAAAAGAATGGCGACGACCTACTCTCCCACAAATTAATGCAGTACCATCGGCGCTGGCGGTCTTAACTTCTCTGTTCGGAATG
>Ga0302286_10001026_pt1 | contig 21224 bp, 10 predicted proteins | sample III_Fen_E2_3_FD_198765 | JGI IMG/M metagenome (GOLD analysis project Ga0302286, IMG submission 198765) | Peat permafrost microbial communities from Stordalen Mire near Abisko, Sweden - III_Fen_E2_3 | ecosystem: Environmental > Terrestrial > Soil > Wetlands > Permafrost | place: Sweden: Abisko...
TAAAACCGGTGCAAAAATTCTTTGGGCTGAGAATGGTAAAGAAGTAATCAGAATGTGCGAAGATCCAAACAATCAGATCGATTTGATATTAATGGACATTAAAATGCCTGTTATAAATGGATTTGACGCTTCGGAAAAGATTAAGGAAATGAGGAGTGATTTACCAATTATTGGACAAACAGCTTACGCATCATTATTTCAAGATGATTATCCTTTAGGAAAATTTGATGGTTATTTAACAAAGCCAATGCGTCCTAATACTCTTTTAACGCTATTACAAAAATTCTTAGGTTCAGGCAATTAAGCTTCTAGTAAATTCTTTTATAAAATGATAACGGTTATAATTATTTTATTAACTATAATTATAACATACATTTCTTTTCAGAATTCTCAACTTTTTGATAAGCTATTATTATCTCCATTTAAAGTATTGCACAATAAGCAATATTACAGAATTTTTACCCATATTTTTCTCCATGCAAATTGGGAGCATTTGATTTTCAACATGCTTTCATTATATTTTATGGGGGTAGCAGTAGAACAAATTTCGAACGACACATTCAATTCAAGGCTCTTCTATATTTTACTTTATATTAGTGGAGGAATTTTCGCAACATTATACTCGCTAATAAAATCAAGAAATAACATAAATACTCGTATCGTTGGTGCATCAGGTTCCGTATCTGCTATTGTATTTGCATTCATCTTATATCGTCCTATGAATAATCTTTATTTATTAGGATTGCCAATTGGAATTCCCGCCGTTTTATTCGGTTTACTTTATATACTTGCATCATTTTATTTAATGAAGAAGAACAATGATTCAATTGCTCACGATGCACACATACTCGGATCTATATGGGGATTCATTTTTCCAATAATTCTAAAACCAGATTTATTCCAATTATTTTTATCTCAAATTTTACAATAAATGAACAAAGCTGTTTTTCTAGATCGCGATGGTGTTATTAATGATGGAACATTATATTACACATATAAAACAGAAGATTTTATTTTTAATGAAGGTGTTTTTGAAGGATTGACCCTACTGCAAAATGCGGGATATAAATTAATTGTGATAACAAATCAAGGTGGTGTAGCAAAAGGAATTTATACGATTGAAGATGTAAATAAACTACATTCATATATGTCAGAGATGCTTAGCAAACGAAACATTTCAATAGATGCTGTATACTTTTGCCCACATCATTCAGATATTTCAAAATGCGAATGTAGAAAACCTGGCTCTTTAATGATTGAACAAGCTCTTTTAGAGTTTAATATTAACCCCAATCTATCATTCATGATTGGGGATAGCGATAGAGATATTATAGCGGCTGAAAAAGCCAATGTAAAAACTATAAAAACAAAGAAAAACGAAAATATTGTACCTTGGTGTTTGAAAATAGTTAATGGAAACCTCTAATTCATCTCACTTTTTCCAGCTTTCTTTTTATTTCTAAATTGAATAAAATACTCTGGTTTCGGAATATAATTTGAAGATAAAATACGAAGTTCTGTGCGTCTATTTATTTGATTTGCTTTCCCTTGAATTTCTTTCGTAGATAAAGTTAAAATATAACGTTCATTAAGAGTATCTCCAGTTTTAAAATCAGGATTTTCTTTGCTCATATATTCATCAATAATAACTGGTCGTGATTCACCATAACCTTTGGCAATTAATCGATCAGGATCATAGCCTTTTTCATTTAAATATGTTATTATTGATTGTGCTCTTTTCATCGATAACTCCATATTCTTTATTGAATCACCAACCATATCAGTATGTGAACCTAATTCAATTGTAATATTAGGATTATCTTCAAGGAGCTTTATTAATTCATTTAATGCTATTTTCGACGATTCATTCAATTCCCATTTACCAAAATCATAAAATACATTTGGGATTTCAACAGGTTGTGACATACTTATTAATTCAATTTTCTGATCAAATGTTTTATTCTCAGTGACATTATTGGTTGATATTTTTAACTTCTTTTTTAAATAATTAGGTGCAGAAGCTAAAATCAAATAATCGTTATATTGTTTTAACTTAAATTTAAATGAGCCGTCTTTATGTCCTTTTATTTCATTAACAGAACCATCACTACCAAACAATGTAACAATAGCTTCCTGTACGGGTCTTTTAGAACTTTTATCTAACAAAAGTCCTTGTGCCCAAAACTCAAGTTCAGGTAATTCAAACGAATAGATATCATCGCCCCCCTTACCAAATTCACGAGATGAAGAAAACATTCCAATTTCACGTTTCCCTTGAAAAACAATACCAAAATCATCACCAGGAGAATTAATTGGTACTTTTAGATCTTCAACTAACCATGAACCATCTTCAGCTTTAATTGCTCTATAAATATCAAGCCCCCCTAACCCCACACGAGCATCAGTTGAAAAATAAAGGTTTCCATCTTCACGAATATACGGAAACACATCTTCTCCAGCAGAATTTATTGTAGGACCAAGATTTTTAGGTTTACTCCAAGGATCGCCAACTTTCACTCTATCACAATACCAAATATCATTTCCACCAAGACCACCAGTTAATTCGGCAGAGAAATATAACTTCAATCCATCGGCAGATATAGAAGGATGCCCCACACTTAAAGAATCGGCTACTAATTTTACTTTAGTAGATTTAATCCACTCGCCTCCTCTACTTTGACTTTCGGTTATTTGACAGCCTAGATTTTTACCTTGTTCACGCTTACATGATGTAAAATACATAGTATTTTTATCTTTTGTTAAAGCAGGTGTACCATCATCAAATTGTGAATTTATACTTGAATCTTCTATTGGAAGTGCCTCTCCCCATTTTCCGGTTCTATCTTGTTTTATTGAATAAATATCAGTATAAATCATTCCAGACGAAGGATTTACTTTTTTAGAATTAGAACTTTCTCGAGATGATGTAAATAGAACTAACGTAAAATCATCGTTAGCATAGGCTGGACAAAACTCATTTTCTTTTGTATTAATGGCCTTCATCGGTTCTACTATATATCGATTGGGAGATGCAATCCATTCTTTTGCTTTTGTACATGATATGATACAAGTATCAACACGTTTATCATTTGGAACAAGTCCTTTATATTGTGTAAAGAAAGGCAATGCTTCATCATATAATCCTAACTTCATTTTTTGAACAGCTAAATTATAGTATAATAAAGGATTTTTATTTTTCTTTCGAATAGATTTTTGATAGTATTTTGCAGCTTTCTTAGGAGAATTCATAATTCGATAACATTCAGCAGCTTTATATAATCGTTCAGAAAGTTTTGCTTCATTTTTAGTTTTTTCAATAGCTTTTTCATAGAAATCAGATGCAGCGAAATATTCCCCCCTAGTGAATGCTTCATCAGCTTTTTTCTCAAGTTTTGATTGTGAAGAACATGAAACCATATTACTTCCAAAAACAAGTAATATAGTTATTTTGAAAAAGTAATGAATTAAATCAAATTTAGTAATTTTCATTTTATTATTTTTTGTCTATAACGTATAGACTATAGTTTATTATTGCAAATGTATTAAATAAAATAGTTCTTAATAAACTCTTAATACTATAATTTAGAATACTCTGCAATAAAATCTTTATTTGGATAAATACCTTTACCATCTATAGATAAATTCTCTTTAATTCCAGAAACAAAATACATATCAACAAATCCTTTGTTTTTAGCTTCAATTTTACCTCTTGGAATACAGTCAAAAAATTCTTTTACATATTTATAAGTATCTCCTGAAATATTAACTTTATTACTTTCACCAGAAGTTTCCATTCGACTAGCAGTATTCACAGTATCACCCCAAATATCATATGCGAATTTCTTTTTACCAATAACACCAGCGATTAAACTTCCTGTATGAATACCAACACGAATATCCCAAGGCTTAAGACCTTCTTGTAGTTTTTCTTTATTCGTTTTTTCAATATATCGAATTATTTCCAAACCAACTAAAATAACATCTATTGGGTTACTGTTGTTTCGCATAGGAATCCCACCAGCACACATATAAGCATCTCCAATTGTTTTAATCTTTTCTACATAATGTTCTTCACAAAACTCTTCGAAACGTGAGAAATAAATTGCTAATTCTTTAACAATTTCTTGAGGATGCATATTCTCACAGATATTAGTAAATCCCTGAAAATCGGAAAATAGAACAGTTACCTTTTTATAAAATTGTGTTTTTGCTTCTCCGTGTATGATTAACTCACGAGAAGTCTCTTCTGGTAAAATATTTTTCAATAAATCTTCAGACCGTTTTTTCTCATTTTCAAGTTCTACTTTTTGATTTTCAATTTCATCACGCTGACGCTTAAGTTCATGATTAATATCTTCAAGAGATTTTGTTGATGAGAACAGGAAATCATTTTTTATCCTTAATTTCTCTAATTCAATTAGTTTAGATTTTAAAATAGTGTTTTCACCATGAAATTTTTTATACTTTTCAGATACCTTACACATATATAACAAGCGCTCGGTAAGTACATTATAATCGGCATATTGAGAATCGGATAAAATATCAATTATATCATTTTCTTTATTATTAATCGTACGAATTGAAAAATCGTTACTAACGACAATAATTGGAACTAGATGTAATAATGAAATTTGTTGAATTCTTTTAATTAAATGAGGAATGTTTTCCTTATCATTTAACTTTAAAAGATATGCATCGACTGGGACAATAAATGAATCGAGCTTTAAAAAATCAGAAGGATTGACATAAATAAAATTGAACCATTCTTCAAAATCATTATTGTTTGATTTTTGAAAAATTTGAGCATGATTATTATCAATAATTACAATATTGTATTTCATCTATACTCTAGATTATTCCTCAGATTTTAATTTAAAAAACTCAAAATAACCTAATTATTAAGCAAGATAAATTGGAAATTATTGCAAGAACAATTTGATTAACGGCCAGTGCCAATATTAAAGAATCTATCGGCGGGATTATGTACATATCCCCAATTACGACCACCTTTAGGTAATGCCAAATTATGAATCTCAATAGCAAGGGTTAGTTCATGAGTACCTCCAGTTGACATCGATGCATTAGAAATTGTCATATCATAACTATAACACAATCTATAATTTTGTTTACCATCGCGTGAATACTTAATAATACCAAGCATGAATACTACAGCATCAAATTGTTTACCAGTAACTGATTTATAAGTATTAACGTCGATATCAGCTCTCTTTGCATATTGTTTTCTCAGCCAAACACCAGTATATAACTGAGACATAAACGATAGGCGAGACGGAATAATTGCATTTAAACCAAAAGACAAGGTTTTAAAACCAGTTTCATCTCTTTTAAAGAATGTTTTAGATAATTTTTGATTTTCATATAAGACACCAGGAGCAACAAGGAAATAGCTATTATAGAATGAATTTCTATTTACTCTAATAACTGAATACCATTGAGCGTTTACTTTTAATGGAAGTTTGGCTTTACTATTTGGCAAATAACCATTATCAGGCTCATTTAAATGGAAAAACGAAATACCTATATTATTTGTTGCTATTGGTTTCGTAGATGTTTGCATTATATTAAAACGACAAACAGCACCTGCACTTAAATCAAGGTATGGTTTATTTCTTCCAGCTGGAGTAACAAATTCAGTTTGAAAAATATTCCCCAAACGAGGATCTAATTGATCGGGCATTATCAAGCGATTGTAACTAACTTGCTGAATGCCATAAGCTCCACCCAATCCTAATTGAAATATCATATCTCGCGAAATACCAATTCTCTTAGCATATTGTAATCCAATTTGATTTGCAGTTAGAAACGACTCACCTTTAGTTGATGAAAGCATATTTAATCCAAATGCTCCATTCAAAAATTTCACATCATAAAACTCAACCATTAAATGGGTTGTAGAATAATTTCCTGGAACACTAGTCCAAAATTGACGATTGGTTAAAACAGCACGTAAACCAGGATTTATTCCCGTGAAAGCAGGATTATAGTATGCTTCTTTGAAAAAGAACTGGGAGAAGTTCGGATCCTGTGCTTCAACTTGAGAGATATAACCTGTGAACAGGATAAGAAATAAGTAAAACTTCTTCATAAAGGCGTATATATAGTATAAAAAATATTTTCTTTTTATAACAAAGTATCAATCCGTAACACAGAACCTACGTATGCAAACTTATGAAATTTTATCATATTTCACATTATTTCATGATTTTTTTTACATTTTTTTGAAACCTTTTTTTTACAGATCATTTTCTATGTTATTTATTAGAATGATATTCTTATATATAGACATTCTTTTATTCATAATTTATAAAAAAACATTTTTATTATGATGCAACCTTTTTACACAAATAAAAGTCTTAGCACTATTGTGCTAAACTCTTATTTCACAATAAATACAATAAAGATATAGTGTTATATTCACAATATAATATTTTATTGTAATTTCGAAACCTCTTATTGTTTTTTATACACATATGAAATATTTTATTCAATTTTTGATTTTACTATCATCGTTTTTAAATGCAAAAACGATGATGGGACAATTTGTCCCAATAACAAATTGTCCTGTGATTAAAATAAACTCTGGTAATCCAGCATTCCCTTTTCCTCAATTTTTGGAATATGCCGCTGGGAAAACGTTGGCAAAGTATAATGCTGAAGGCGTTACCCATGCCGATATGGAAAAAACGATGCGAGAAGCATACGAAATAATGTCGCACCGATGCCGTTTGACGGGAGAAACAAATTGCGGAGTTCCTTACATAAATTTTAATAATTCAACTGTTCCATATAATAACAATACGTTTGTATCTGAAGGCGATGGATATATGCTTATTGCAGCAGCAATGTTTGCCGATCAAAACACATTTAATGGACTTTGGATGTGGATTCATGATAATAGGATGAGTAAAATCAAAAAATATAAAGATTGTAATCCATTAAGACCTACTCAAAAAACTGGTGAGTATATTGCTGGTTGGCAATGCGTTGAAACGACTGCTGCCAATGATGGAGATACTCACTCAGCACCCGATGGTGATTTCGATATAGCAATGGGATTATTAATTGCATATAAGCAATGGGGTGAATTTATGTACCATAATGGTGCATTGGTTAAAGATGCATGTGGAAATCCTATTTCATACAAATTAGCAGCAGAAAAAACCATTAAAGCATTAGTTGATACTATTCCCGACTTAATGGATAATGGAGTCTTTGCGGGTTATATGAGCGGAGATATAGGCATTGATGGATATGTTAAAAGTGGAAATACTTGGGGAGAATTGACTATGTGGCGAGCTACTCAAAATACATACCCATGGGGCAAAAGTCTACCTACATTGGGAGGAAATTATGGAGATCATTATTTAGATTATAATTCACCTGGCTATTTTAATCAATTTGCAAAGTTTTTAACCACCGATGGAAATGGCAATGCATGGCAAATAAACCAACTAAAAAGAGCCGAAGCATCGTCAGATTTTTTGGTAAACGAAGCATACAAAAAAGGTTATATTGCATCTATTGGAAAGGTATACTGTACAACAGATGGAACGTTTACATTTGGCCAATATAACTCAGGTGAGGATTTTCGATTTGCATGGAAAAGTCTAATTGGTTATTTATGGCAAGGAAATCCAACCACATCGTGGGATCCAGTAACCCATCAGGTAAAAGCTGGTGGAAATACGTTTGAAAGAGATATGGCAATACGGCATGCTGCCATGTTAAAATTACCAAAAGCTGGAGCTACCGTCAGATGCCAAAAAATGGGTGCTTCACCTGACCCTGGACAGCCACTATGGTCGGGCGTTGCTCAAATTCCTCAAGGTTGGGATTTAAATGGTAATATATTGGAAAAAGCAGGATCCAATTACGCACTAGGAACAGGAGCACCATCAGCTGTTGCTTCAGAAGATTTAGAACTAATATCCGATATGTACAGACAATCGGAATTGGTTTGGGATGATGCTTCAACTGAGTCGAAAAACTTGACTGACGACCAACGATATATTCAGAGTACTCCTAAATATTTTCACGAAATATATCGCATTTTGGGTCTACTAACAAATTCGGGGAACATGCATGCTCCTGAAAAAATGGTTCCAGCAGCAAACATGAAAGTTTATATGTCGGTAGATAAAACTTATGCATATCAAGAAGATAAAATAGGATACAAAGTTAGTTATCGAAATTATGGTAGTTTAGATGCACAAGGAGTGAAAATAACTACGGTATTGGACAATGATTATCAATTTGTAAGTGCCACAAACGGAGGAACAATATCGGGAAATACAATTACGTGGAATATAGGTAAAGTAACTGGATTCAAATCGGGTGGACTTGCAGCAACGATGGATTCATTGTCATTTATCGTTACAGTAAAAGACACTTTAAATAAGCGAGTTTGTCTACAAAGCACATTAACAGCAACCAATTGCGATACTTGGGTTAGTAATGAATATCCTAATAGAGCAACCTATACAATGGAACGTAACTGTGTTGACATTTTGGCGAGCCGTTCTTTAGTAATCAAAAAAACGGCAAACCGTAAAGAAATGAATCATAACGATATTGTAAAATTTACTCTTGACTTTGAAAACAAATCAACTGCTGATTCCTGGTTAAATGGAGGAAGAAGTAACGTATATATGTCTTATGGCAACTTTTTACCTGCTATAAATGACAATGGTGATTATACAAATACATCTTTATATCAATTTTACCGATTTTGGCATGATGGATCAGAGGCATATATAAACATGAACAACTATCGTGTGTCGTATTTCATGAATGATATTAATAAAGGATTTCAATCTACTGCTAATCCAAACGGATGGTTATTTAGTGTAGATAATCAAAACGATTTGGACAAATACGGATATAATCCTACCACAGGACCAATTACTTTTGCATATCAAAAAATTCCGGCTGGAGAAGATAGTTATGGAAAATGGAATCAAAGACTTATGATTCGTTTTGCAAATGTATTAACAGCTCCTGCTACTCATGTATACGACAAATTAGATAGCAAATATTTGCTGCATAAAGGTGTTTTTGGTCCAGGTTTTATCCGTTCGAGACTATATACCAACCCAGCAACAAACATGAAAGCAAAAGTATCGGATGATTGGTCTTATGCAGCAAAACTCCAGAACGTTGATTTAGCTGCACAAGGTTCACTCTTTTTCCCAATCTCTCCAGGATGGGCTGACTATGCAAATCCTAACACTGTAATTAATAACTATGCTCGTCACTCTTGTAGTCCCAATGTTGATAATTACGACAGAATATTAGTAGAAGAATTTGACGGATATACATGGAGAAGAACACAAGGACGAGGTCCACTTCCAGGAAAAGAAGCTTATAATGTAGTGGTTGTAGATACTATTCCCAAATATTTAAAATGGAAAGGATTTATCGATACCATTGCTTTGACAAAATATGCAACTTATACTCCAGCTCCAACTGGTGCCAATTATACTGGTATTGTAAAATGGACTATCGATGAAATGTTGGTTGGAGAAAAAGGTAACTTAATATATGAAACCATTGCTGCCGATATTAATTGTCCAACGGGACCCGATGTAAACTTTTCAAATTCAGCATGGATTTCTTCACAAACCGATTCTCCTGACTCTTCAAAAGTTAATTTAAAAATAACATGTGCAGCAGTACCTCCCGCTATTGACCCTCAAACGTCATTATTTAAATATTCGAATAAAGAAAAAGCATCAATAGGAGATATTGTTACATATAAGTTAAAATATATCAATACTAAAGGAACTGTCACAATCGGTAATCTATCAACACAAACAGGATGGAAAAAACTAGGATCGGGGAATATTCCAAAAGCTCAAGGTTATTTTTCATGCGATCCCAATTTAAATAAAAGTCCAGATATACCTGCCCCATATTTCTTTGCAAACGAGAAATCCTATGGTGTTAACGGAACATTCGAATCAACATGGGATTGTGGTAATAGTAGTGAATTTTATTTCGTATTTCGTTATATATCGGGTACACCAGACGCTTCTGACTTTAAAGGTATCAGTTTAAAAGTTACTCCGCTTCCAGCAGGACAAGGAACAATTAAATTTGAAGTAAAAGATGGAACTACTGTTATTGCTACCGAAACTGCAAATACGTCATACCCAACAAATTCATCTGGTGCTTATAATCCTATTAATTTTAAGGTCAAACTTTTAAACAACAAAATGTATGTTTATGTTAATGATACTGAAACGGTATTAAAAACATATCCAGGTCTTATAACGACAACAGCTGGTTACGTTGGCGTTTACAGCGGTCCTACTGGAAATCAACAAAAAATGACATACTATAAAACAGCTTTCGATTATGCTTTTGATGTTACTCTTTATGATCAATTACCTGTTGAACTAAATACCGTTACAAGTATTTCGAATATAGGAACATGGAATCAAACTAAAAATCTAATAACATGGCCAATTGTTAATGGACCAATTAAGCCTAACGATTCGCTTGTTTATACATTCGATGCTAAAGTTGCTATATGTAAAAGTTATATTACCAATATAGGATTAGCTACAGTATATGGAATGGATACCTTAAAGATATTGAAATCTATTTCATGCAGTTCAAGTACCTGTAGTTCCCCCACAGCTGTAAATATTACTGCGAGTCCTACGGGAGCAGTTTGTGAAGGGAAGACAATTGCATTATCAGCAGCGGCGACACCAGCTTCACCAACCACAGGAGCATGGACGTATGTTTATAAAAAAGCATCATCTGTTGTTCAATCTTCTACGACATTAAAAACGTATGATGCAAATACATCGGACAATTACACCGTTATCGTATATGATTCAAATGACTCAATTAGTTGCAATAAATTGGCAACCATTGCTGTAACGATTAATCCGTTACCTACAATAGTTGCTACGGTATTGCCTACAGCAGTATGTTCGGGAGCTTTGGCTACGGTATCTGTATCGGGAGGTTTAAGCTATGTTTGGGACAATGTTGCTATTGGAACTTCATCGAGTAAAACGGTTGCACCCACTTTAAACACTACGTATATCGTAACAGGAACAGATGTTAATAATTGTCAAAACACAGCAACTGTTAACTTGAAAGTAAATACATTAACCACTATAACAGCGACTGTAAGTCCTACTATAATATGTAATGGTGCCAGTGCAACAATTTCAGCATCTGGTGGAACATCTTACTCGTGGGATACTGGTGGAGGAAATGTAGCAAGCAAAGCTGTTACACCAACATCAACAACAATATATAAGGTAACAGGTACAGATGCAAACAGTTGTTCAAGTACTGCAAGTGTGTCCTTAACAGTTACAGCATTACCAACAGTTACACTAACATCGGATGTTGCATCGGTATGTTCTGGAGGAACAGCAAAACTAACTGCTTCGGGAGCTACAACATATGCTTGGAGTAATTTATTGCCAGCGGTTGCTGTAAATTCAGTTACACCAACAACAACCACAACATATAGTGTTACTGGAACAACAAATGGATGTTCTGCAACAAGTTCAGTTAAAATATTTGCTAATCCTATTCCAACAGTTACGGCATTTGGACCTTATGCCGATGTTTGTATAAATGGAGGAAATAGCACATTAACAGCATTGCCTACGGGTGGAACATTTACTGGAACAGGTGTTACTGGAACACAGTTTGATCCAATGGTTGCAAAACCTGGAACCATTGCAGTTAATTATTCGGTTACAGTAAATGGATGTACAGGAACAGCAACAACAAATATTATTGTAAAAGACACATCAGCAGTAAGCATAACAGCACCAACAACAACATGTGTAAATGGTGGGGCAATAACATTGTCGAGTATTCCTACAGGAACTTTTAGTGGTAAAGGAATATCAAGTTCAACTTTTGATCCATTAATTGCTGGTATAGCAACACATAACCTTACGTGCAAAGTAACAGCAAATGGATGTACATCAACAAAAACATTTACAATTCAAGTTACGGCAAAGCCAAGTATTACATTTACAGCAATACCAAAAACGTGTGTAAACGATTCTCCAATAATATTATCGGGAACACCAGCAGGAGGAACATTCATCGGTACAGGAATTAGCGGATCGACTTTTGACCCAAAGATTGCTGGAGATGGTAGTTTTGTTATTTATTATAAGGGAAATCAAAGTGGATGTATTGATAGTGTTAGTCAGATAGCTGTTGTAAATAAACTTCCAACTATAGTCTGGGGAACAATTCCAACAGGAATTTGTGGAAATATTTCGGCTATAACCCTATCGGCAACACCAACTGGTGGAACTTTTACAGGAACTGGTGTTAGCGGAAGTAGCTTCAATCCCAAAGGGTTAAATCCTGGAACAATTTCCGTAAATTATTCAGTTACTGCAAATGGATGTTCGTCAACATCAACGACAGGTATACAAGTATGGGCTAAACCAAGTATTAACATTACAACTCCTTCGAACAAAACAGATATTTGTAGTGGAGAAGCAATTATTGTTCATGGAAATCCAAGTGGAGGTACAATTCCATACAAAAAACATACATGGACCGATGATGTTTTACCTTTAAGTAGTGTAAATATTGAAGGACCAACGTTCCAAACATCTATTGCAAAATCATATAAACTTACATATAAAGTTGAGGATAATCATAGTTGTGCTGATACAAATAGTATTAATATAACTGTTCATGCAGCAACAAAACCAACGATTACAGCCGCAGGACCATTTTGTTCAGCTGATGCTGCAACAATTCTATCAGCAAATCCAAGCGGTGGAACATTTAAAGGAACAGCAATTACTGCTTCAAATTTCGATCCATCGAAAGCAAGTATCGGAAGTAATACTATATGGTATATAAGTACAGATACTTGGACATGTCTGGATAGTAGCAATATTGCAATTACCGTAAATCAAACACCAACAATTACTATTGCTACGATTCCTGCGAAATGTTCGGATGATGGATCATTAGATTTATCAACAACTGCATCAGCAATTCCTTCAGCTGGTTCTTGGTCATATGCTGGTACAGCAGTTTCGGGAACTATATTCAACCCACAAATAGCTTTAACTGGAAGTAATACTGTTACCTATAAATATAGTGCGGGTTCATGTAGTTCGACAGCAACATCAAACATTATGGTAAATGCAGTTCCTTCATTAACATTTACCTTACCAACACAAGCATGTGCAAGTGATTTGGCAATTTCATTAGTTGGCACTCCAACTGGAGGTTCATTTACATCATCAATTGCTTTAGCTGGAAATAAATTTGATCCAGCATTGGCTACACCAAATCAAAACTATGACATTACATACGCATATCAAGATACAAAAGGATGTAACGATACAATTTCAAAAACAATCATTATATATAAAGCTGCGAAACCTACTACTACTGGAGCTAGTGCAGTAGCCATCGCAACAAATGTAAGCAATATTCCAGCATTGAATGCAACAGGAACAGATATTACATGGTATTCCGACAAATCTTTAACAATTAAAGTGGGCACAGGCAATAGCTTTACACCTCCAGCATCAACAGTAATAAATGGTGTAACAGGTAAAGGAATTCCTGGTGAATATATGTACTACGTTACTGAAACAACTAATAATTGTGTGAGTGAAATAGATAGTGCACGTTTAACATTAGTAAATTGTCCTTTAACAGCACCAACTGGAACATCATTACAAGCATGTTCAGGAGATGTTGATGCAAAACGAACTTTAACTGTTACAGGTTTAGGCGATGAATTCCGTTGGTATCGTTCAGGTGTTTTAAAAGGTACTGGTTCTTCATTTATCGTTCCTGAATCAACAAAAGGAACATATGCTTATGACGTAACTGCTTATAGTACTGCAGATGCTTGTGAAAGTGGTAAAACAACTATTTCTTTGAAAATAAATGATCTACCTGTAATTACAGTTAATGCACCAACTGAAGTTTGCGAAAATGGAAACCCAGTAACAATTACCTTAAACCCAATTGGTGGAATATTAAGTGGTCCTGGTATTATTGGAACTAAATTTTTTCCGTCTCTTACAACGATTTCGCCAGCAACATTACAATATGTTTATACCGATGCAGTAACTACTTGTACAAATACAGGAACAGCAATTGTAACTGTAAATGCATTACCAAGCATTACAATAACACCTATACCCGATCAATGTTCTGATGGGGCAATAATTGATTTATCAACGTATGTTAGTCCAGCACTTGGAACATTTACAGGAAATTCTGTAATAGGAAATAATTTTGATCCTAAAGCTGCAGGAAAAGGTACTTATACAATTACATATGCTTTTACAGATTCAAAAACATGTAAAAACAGTAAAACTTTATCTTTTAAAGTAAATCCAGGTACAGTTCCAAGCTATACAACTGCAGGTTCATATTGTGCAAATGATATAACAGCAAAAGATATATCGGCAAATTTTACACCATCGGGTGGAATTATAACAGGAAGCGGAGTAAATGGTACAATGTTTACACCATCAGTTGCAGGAAAAGGAAATATTCCAATATCATATAGTGTGACGTTAAATGGTTGTACTGGTACTGTAGGTGGAAAAATATTAGTCAATGCCAATCCTATAATAACATTCCCAGCTGTTGGACCTTTATGTGATGATATTGGAAAAGTAAATCTAAATGCAACACCATATTCTAGTACGCAAGGAATATACAGTGGAAGTTCAGCAGTTGCAAACTCTACTCTTGGCGGTACGTTTGATGCAGGATTAGCAAATATTGGAACAAACAATTCTGTTGACTATACATACACAGATCAAACAACAAAATGTTCGGCTTCAGCAACTATTACTATAGAAGTTCGACATACAGATCCACCAACAGCTAACGATACATCTAAATTATCGGCAAATATTCCACCTTTATTAAAACTAAGTGCAGTTGGCTCAATAATTCAATGGTATAGCGATGCTGCAACATCGGTTCTTAAAGGCTCTGGTTCAACTTTTGATATTCCTCAAACAACTACTGGAGTTTATCCATATTGGGCAACACAAACAATTGCTGGATGTGAAAGTAAAGGAAAAATGGTAAACGGAACTATTACCGATTGTGAAACTCCTGCTCCAATAGTAGCTTTGCCAAATGTAAAAGTTTGTAAAGGGTCAACAATACCTGACCTTGTTGCGACTGGAACATTAGTTCGTTGGTATTCTGATGCAACATTGAAGACAAAAGTATTTGATGGAACTACTTTCCCTACAGGTGTTACCAGTGGAACTCATGTTTATTATGCAACACAAGAGCTTAATGGATGTACAGGACCATATTCAACGGTTTCACTAACAATAAACAACTTACCTCAAGTTAGTATCAATGGTCCAACATCGATGTGTGATGATGCTAAAGATATAACTCTAACATTAATTCCAACTTCAGGTGGAACTTTAGCGGGAACAGGAACAATTACTCCCGATAAATTTAGTCCCAAAACAGCAGGAATAGGTTCACATGTATTAACATTGTCGTATACTGATGCTAGCACAAATTGCACATCATCAGCAACAACCACAATTGAAGTAAACCATACCTCAGAACCTACGGCAAATGATACATCAAAACTTGTAATTAATATTCCTCCCCCACTCTTATTAAGTGCAAAAGGAACAAATATAAAATGGTATAGCGATATAGCACATCAAATATTAAAAGGATCAGGATCAACATTTGCTATGCCTGAAAACACAGCAGGAAACTATACTTACTATGCTACACAAACATTAAATGGTTGCCAAAGTAAAGCTATTCCAGTAACAGGAACTATTTCGAATTGTACAACTCCTAAACCTACAGTTACAATTACAAATCCATCAATTTGTACTGGGAATGCAGTTCCCGACTTGGAAGCTACTGGTACTCAACTAAGATGGTTTAGTGATGCTACATTAAACAATAAAATCGATGATGGAAGTCCAATTTCAACAGGACAAACAAGTGGAAGCAAAACTTATTATGTTACGCAAGAATTGAATGGATGTCAAGGACCTGCAGAGAAAGTAGTACTTACAATTAATGCATTGCCAACCGTTTCAATTACCGCACCAATAACAGCATGTGGCAATGACAAACCAATTGCATTAACATTAATTCCAGCAACTGGTGCAATAGTAACTGGAACAGGAGTGACATCATCAATATTCAATCCTGCACTTGCAAATAGTGGAGCTAATGAAATAACATTGTCGTATACCGATCAAACAACAAAATGTTCAAATTCAACAACAGCTACAATAACAGTAACGAAATTATTTGCACCAACAGCAAGTAATAAAATAACAAGTTCGGTTAATCCCGATTTAGTTTTAACTGCAAATGCACAAGGAACAGGTATTCTAGAATGGTATAAATCGTCTTCACTAATCCATACCGGTATCGATTATAAACAAACAGAAACGACACCTATGGTTTATAATTATACTATTAAAGAAACAGAAAACGGATGTTCAAGTCCAGAAACAGCTGTTTCGTTAACTATTATAAAATGTAATCCACCTGCACCAGGAGTAGATGTTAAACACAAATTGGTTTGTCCTAATGAAAAAACATCATTTACAGCCTACTTCCTATCGAAAGCTACAGTTGTATCTTGGAAAAACATTATATCTGGTATTACAACTACAGGTGGAATATTAACTCCACCAACAACTACAGCAGGTGATTACACTTGGGAATTAACCCAAGATACAGGAGGATGTACAAGTGCTCCAACATTTGTGTACTTACATGTTATAGGAACAAGAGAACCAGTACTTAAAAATTCAAGCCTAACAGCTTGCGATGGACAATCAGTAACATTTGAAACTGTTGGAATGGGTGGAATTGTAACTTGGTATGATGAAGTAGGTACAAAATTGAGCGAAAACAGCGCTAAATTCAAAACAATGGCAGATAAAGCTGGCACCTACAGTTTTAAAATTATACATGATTCTTTAAATTGTAAATCAAAAGCTGTTACAGCTACTTATGTAAGTTTAAATTTACCACAATCACCAACTATTACAGGCGATGATTCAATTGATGTTTGTGCTAATGGTTCTCCAATAAAAATTCTAGCAAATTCAGCAAATGGAACAACTATTCACTGGTATGACAATACCAATAAACAGTTTAATACAGGTATGACCTATACTCCTGTCCACAGTAATATGCATGTTGGAACAACAACATATCATTTAATTGCTGAATCAACATCACCAGCTTGTTCAAGTAAACCCTCCGATGTTCATTACACTATTTTAAATCAAATTACTAAACCAAGCATTGTAAAATCAAAATTCTGCTTAGGAAATGAATCTATTGATATAAAATCATCTGGGATAAACGTTCATTGGTATACACAATTAGGTAAACCTACAAGTTTACAAAATGAAATCGAAAAAATGACTATTGCAAATGACTATCAATTAAAAGCAATAAATGAATCGAATAATGGCTGTTTTAGTGACACAAGTGATATTACTATTACAATTTTACCATCTGTTGTTCCAAAAATTTCAGGTCAAGATAGCCTTTGTAACCCAACAACAAAAGCAATTTACGAGATTTTACCAAATGGTAAATCTCAAGATTCAATTTTGTGGCATGTTTCAGGTAATCGAATTTCATATCAAATGAGTAACAACAAATGGCAGTTGGCAGTCGATTGGAATGAACAAGGAATTGATACTATTTCAGCAGCTGTAATTACATCTAATGGATGTAAAGGTACAGCTTCGTTACCTATTAAAGTTGCACCTAAACCTAAAGCATTTTTTCTTGCAGAACCTACAGGATATGAAGGTAAATTCGCTTTTGTTAATTTAACAACTCAAGATTCCATTATTACTAAATATAATATTGAACCTGTTGATTTAAACTTTATATGGAATTACGGTAGAAATGATGATAAAGATATTATTACAACATCACTACTACCTTCACAGGAAGTCATGTTCAGACCTGGCTACTTTAAAGTAAGCTTAAAGGCTGTTAATAAATTTGGATGTGCAGACACGTATGAATCGACAATTTATTCAACAATAACATCAGGCTTAACAGTTCCAAACTCGTTCTGTCCTGAAGCAACATCTGCGATTAACAGATTCCATGCCGTTGGGTTTAATTTGGAATCATTTAAAATGTGGATATACGATCAATGGGGTAATTTAACATGGTATACCGATGCATTGAAAGATGGATCACCATCAGAAAGCTGGGATGGTAATTCAAATGGCGAAACTTTAAAAATGGACTGTTATATATGGAAAATAGAAGCTACGTTTAAAGACGGTAGCGAATGGAGGGGTATTCCTAAAACAGGGGGTGGTTATACAAAATATGGGAATGTCCTACTTTTAAGATAATAAAAAATAAGGCTGTTCAAAAAATTGTAACAGCCTTATTTTTTTATTGTAAAAAAAATTATTTCAAACTTTGATAGAATATCTGCTTATAACTTTCACCAATAGGTAAAATTTTGTTATCGATATAAATCCTATGGTGTTCAATTGATTTAATTTTTTGAAGTGAAATTATATATGATTTATGAATACGAACAAATAATAATTTTGGTAAAAAAGTTTCTAATTCAGTAAATGTTATTGAAGTTAAAATTTTACTCTGAGACGTAACAATACAACGATAATCACGCATTCCTTCAATATATAATATATCACTATGCTCTATTTTAACAATTTTATAATCCGTTTTGACAAATAGGAATGAATTATTATTGTTTGTTTCATTACTGGAATTAATCTTTTGAACTGCTTGCAAAAAACGTTCAAATGAATACGGTTTTAATAAATAATCAGTCACACTATACTCGTATCCGCGCAATGCATATTCACTAAATGCTGTTGTAAGAATAACATATGGTTTGTAATTTAAGGAATCTAATAATTGAAGTCCTGTAATACCAGTCATTTGAATATCGAGAAATATAAGTTGAACAGTATTATATCGCAAATATGCTAAAGCATCAATTCCATTAGTAAATGTTGCCATAAGTTCAAGCCATGGAATATCTTTAATATACTTAACAAGCTTTTCCAAAGCTAATGGTTCATCTTCAACTGCAATACAACTTATACTCATTGTTTTTTTATGATATATTTAAAGTTCGATTACTAAAGTTACAATAAAACGATTACCATCATTTACAATATTCAAAGTATGTTTATTTTTATACAGCATTTGAAGTCGTTTCTTTACATTTTCAAGTCCGATACCTCCATTTTCATTCGAGCCAACTGTATTATTTTGATTAAAGAAATTTGAACAAGTAAACGTTACTGTATTATTACTTTGTATCAAAGAAATAGTAATGACAGGTAATTCAGCATTAAATGAAGCATATTTACAAGCATTTTCCACAAAAGGTAAAAACAATAATGGGACTAACGTTTTGTTTGAATCTGAGACATTGTTATCAAAACGAATATAATCTGATTGCGAAAAACGAATACGATGCAAAGCAACAACATTCTGCAAATGCAGTATTTCCATATCTAAAGTCACAGTAGTGTTTTGCGTTTGATATAACATATATCGCATAACATCCGACAAAGTAATAAGCATTGCCGAAGCCTTTTGTGGTTGAGAAACAATCAAAGCATCAATATTATTAAGTGTGTTAAATAAAAAATGAGGATTTACTTGCGAACGAAGAGATTCTAATTCTAGTTGTAAATTTCGTTTCTCCAATTCTATCTTTTGCTTCGATGCTTCAATCCATCCAATAAATCCTCGTAATAAACTTCCACAATTGGCAATAACATAGGTACCTGCCATAGTTGTATAATTCCACGATTGAGGCATTGTTAGTTTATCATTAAAAATAAAAATTCGATAGAAAAGAATAAATGTTCCAGAAATACATACAACCAAAACAACAGACAAAATGAAATAGAAAAAAAAGCGATGTTGTTCAATAAATCGATACAAGAAAAAATAGAAAGTATAAAATGCTATAGCAGCCCAAAGAAAACCAGACATATAAATAAAAAAATGCTCAAGAATAAATCCGAAACCATTGGATAAACCAAAACTCATTACACCTGACAGCATAAAATAGACTGTCCAAAAGAATAAATGAAGTATTATTTTTAAACTAAAATTCATTTGATATAGAATTAGAATTGAGCATATTTAAAGTCGTAAATTAAGCACAAATATATGGACTAATATAATTGTCTTTTAATTTCTTCAATGTAGAAGAAACAATACATTTATGAAATGGTTTTACAAAGAAAAAATAGAGTCTACCCCATCGATTATGAAAATGCACAACTGTAGATATTGAGAACATGATTTTACTATCATTTTCTTCAATTATAGAACTATAAATTCTAAATAGTAAATGTTTGTCATTTTCTTCAAGAACAATTTCTCTTTCAGTTCGGCTTACTACAGTAAAATAAACAAGCTTATCACCGACATCATATTTTTTCACAAATAAAGGTTTTAGAGTATCTTCAAAATCAGTTTTCAAACCCCAATATTTTACAATAAAATTTCGCATATAAACTAAAGAATCAACAAATGGAAGCTTCACTGAGAAAAACTGAAAAGTAATTTCATCAACAGTCAATAATTTATTATTAATAATTGAACATTGATATAAATCAACAAAATGAATAGCTCCAAATTCAGGACAAATAGTAAATGGATAGCTTAATGGTAATTTCATATTAATTTTTCTTGAAAACAGGAAAAAGATACAAAAAGGCTGGCACAATGCACATTACAATAATTATAGGAGATTGAGACCAATTGAAATGCCATAAAACAAATTCGCTTAAAATCCTAATTACATAAATTGATGCCATAAACATAAGCCAAATATTACCTGTTGTTTCTTCAATAAGTTTTTTTGTAAAAGATAGAGATAAAATGGTAAATAGAATAAACATCATATTTAAAATGATATTGAATGTGTGAAAAATTGCCCAAGTATCTTTATCAAGACATTGAAGTACCATTTTCCAATTAAAAAGCCAGTAAAACATCAAGTGAAATATACTAAAGAATAAACTAATAAAACCAGCTGTTTTAAATAAACTACCTCGCAGCAGAGCTGACGAGGTATTAAAACAAAGACAATTGCTGACTATGTATCCTTTTATATTCTTTTTCTCGACCTTGACCTTTTACATATGCTTGTATTGTAGACTCATCTC
>Ga0302286_10001028_pt1 | contig 21195 bp, 15 predicted proteins | sample III_Fen_E2_3_FD_198765 | JGI IMG/M metagenome (GOLD analysis project Ga0302286, IMG submission 198765) | Peat permafrost microbial communities from Stordalen Mire near Abisko, Sweden - III_Fen_E2_3 | ecosystem: Environmental > Terrestrial > Soil > Wetlands > Permafrost | place: Sweden: Abisko...
ACCACGGGTCAATCAATAATGTCTTATTATTTAAGACGGCTGCAAAAGTACGAAGTTTTTTTTTCCTACAAACTGATATGAGCATAAAAATGCTCTCAACCGGTTTATTTATTGATTTGTCTGTAATTACCTGATTGAAAATATCCGGAAATGAATTTCAATTGAATAGGAATCAACTTTATATATGATCTTTAAGGTGTATCATCATTCTTCAATTTAAGAAGGTCAGATTGTAAAATACTTAATAAGTTTAACTGAATTGGACAGGTTGGGCTGATTTTTGGGTTGTTTAAATATCTGGTTGTGTCAAATCGAAAGCGGATTTTGGTCAGAAACTGGATTGAGAGGATTGGGTTCGCAGATTGTTTGATTGCCTGATTTTAGTCCAAACATTCAAAAATGGCGCAAATTTGAAGAAACAAGTTATCAAAAGTTAATTTAATGCAATGTTCATCATATAATTGAAGGTGGAGATGAAGATTATTAATATCTTCGCAAAAATTTTGTGATTCTGTATAAGTCAAAAACAGGTTTTAATAAATATAGATCTATCGTATGAAAACAAAAGGGTTTAAGTATTATAATACTGTCGTTGGATGGTTCATATTTCTTGTTGCTGCGGTTGTGTATCTGATGACTATTGAGCCAACTGCCAGCTTTTGGGATTGTGGCGAGTTCATCACCACTGCTTTTACCCTTCAGGTTGGACACCCACCAGGTGCACCATTTTTCATGATTATGGGACGAATATTTACAATGTTTGCAGGTAATACTGCTCAAGTTCCTGTCATGGTGAATATTATGTCGGGACTTGCCAGCGCATTTACCATCATGTTCCTGTTTTGGACGATCACGCATATGGCTCGCAAAATCATCGACTCTAAAACTTTGGAGCTCACATTACCACAAATGATTGCGGTTTTAGGTGCCGGGGCAGTTGGTGCTTTGGCCTATACCTTTTCAGATACATTCTGGTTCTCAGCTGTCGAAGGCGAAGTTTATGGAACATCGTCGTTGTTTACAGCACTTGTCTTTTGGTGCATCCTGAAATGGGAAAACGAAGCAGATGAGAAATTTGCAAACCGTTGGATTGTACTGATCTGTTATTTAATCGGGCTTTCAATCGGAGTCCACTTGTTGAATTTATTAGCTATACCTGCAATCGTCCTGGTTTATTATTTCAGAAAATATCCTACTACACGAAATGGCGTGATCATCGCTTTGGCCATCTCGATGTTATTGGTAGCGGTCATCATGTTCGTACTGATTCCGGGGATTGTCATCGTTGCACAATGGTTTGAGTTGCTTTTTGTGAACGGATTAGGCTTGCCATACAACACGGGCGTAATTGTCTATTTTATACTACTTGTTTCAGGTATTGTTTGGGGATTAAAATATACAACCAAACATGGTCAGGCTTTGGCAAATACAGCAATATTGGCATTTACGGTATTGGTCATTGGCTACTCTTCGTATGCTATGATTGTGATCCGTTCATCGGCTAATCCTCCAATGGATCAGAATAATCCCGATAATGCTTTTTCGTTACTTTCATACTTGAACCGCGAACAGTATGGTAGCAAACCATTATTCTACGGACAATATTATAATGCGCCATTGAATAATGAAAACCCTTACAAAAAAGGGAGCGCTAATTATATTGAGAGAAACGGAAAATATGAAATTGCTGACTACAAACAGTCACCAAATTACGATGACCGGTTTAATACAATTTTCCCACGAATGTTCAGTCCAAGTCCTGAGCATATTAAAGAGTATCAGAGTTGGGCAAATGTAAAAGGCACACCAATTCAGGTAACGAACAGGGAAGGTGAGCAGGAACGGTTGATTAAACCTACTTTTGGCGAAAATCTGTCCTTTTTCTTTTCGTACCAGATTAACTTTATGTACTGGCGGTATTTCATGTGGAATTTTTCCGGACGTCAGAATGATATTCAAGGCAATGGAGATATAATTAACGGAAACTGGATTACCGGATTTAACTTCCTCGATTCGATTCGATTGGGTGATCAGGACCATCTTCCTACAGCTCTGGCGAACAACAGGGGCAAGAATAAGTATTACATGTTGCCATTAATTCTTGGATTATTGGGCTTGTTTTACCAGTTTAATGCGGGCAAAAAAGGGAAAAAGGATTTCTGGGTGGTGATGTCATTGTTTGTTATGACGGGCCTTGCAATATTGATTTATCTGAATCAGGAACCACTTCAACCACGTGAGCGGGATTATGCATACGCGGGATCTTTCTATGCTTTTGCCATTTGGATTGGCTTTGGTGTGCTTTCCTTATACGAGTTATTTAGAAAAGTGTCGCCGGCCAAAATTAGTGCCATAGCGGCAACTACCATATCGTTCATTGCTGTTCCTTGCCTGATGGCAAACCAGAACTGGGATGACCACGATCGTTCAAATCGTTACACCGCACGTGATTTTGGAAGTAATTACCTCCAATCCTGCGCACCGAATGCAATTATCTTTACCAATGGTGATAACGATACATTCCCATTATGGTACGCCCAAATGGTGGAAGGTATCAGAACTGATGTGCGTGTTTGTAATTTAAGTTATTTCCAGACTGACTGGTATGTCGATCAGATGCGACGTAAAGCTTACGAGTCTGATGCATTACCTATCAAGTTCGAGCATAACCAATATGTTCAGGGAACCCGTGATGTGATTTACGTTTTGGATCAGATTAAACGTCCTGTAAATCTTAAAGAAGCAATTGATTTTGTGCGCTCCGAAGATCCGGGAACTAAATTGACGCAGGCTGACAATGCCTCCTTCTTCCCTTCCCGGCAATTGGTTTATCCTGTTGACAAAGCGGCTGTTCTCGCCAATAACGTCGTGGATCCTAAGAAAGCTGACAGCATCGTTTCTCAAATGGAAATCAATCTCAAAGGAAATTATCTTACAAAAGATGAGTTGATGATTCTGGATATAATTGCCAACAACAACTGGAAGCGGCCAATTTATTTTGCAATTACTGTTGGAAGCGACAAATACCTGAATTTACAGAATTATTTCCAGGCTGAAGGGTTCGCTTATCGTCTGGTTCCTATCAAGACGCCTGCCACAACCGGACAGATTGGAAGTGTGCGCACCGATGTGATGTACGATAACATCATCAATAAATTCAAATGGGGTAATATGAATGACCCAAAGGTTTATCTTGATGAGAACAATATGCGGATGGCGATGAATGTGCGGAACAGCTTTGTAAGACTGGCTGACGGATTGCTTGAGCAAGGGAAACGTGATTCTGCAATAGCTGTACTCGACCGTTGTAATGAGTTGGTTCCTAATTCGAAAGTTGAGTACAACTATTTCAACCTTTTGATGGTGGAGTCATATTACAGGGCTGCAAGCAGCAATGTGAGAAACATGAACAGAGATAGTTTGTCTATTGAGGTGAATGTTTACCCGGCTGCAACTAAGAAGGCAGATGATGTGGTTAAAATTATGGCCACAAATTGCGAGGAGAAATTGAAATACTATTTTGCACTCGAACCTAAATTTCGTGCTTTAATTCAGGACGATCTTCAAAGGGAATTCTATATCATGAGGGAGCTTAGCAATATTGCCGGTCAATACGGTGAAAAAGCATTGAGCGATGATGTTGCCAGGCGGCTAAATGATATTGTGAAGGTTTACCAGCCAGAATTGGCTTCTCCGGAATTGAAAAAATAAATTATTTGTTGATTCTGAATAGATTATTTACTTTTGTGCCGGATTAACGTAAAATTGGTTTGATAGATAACAATAAGAATGAGATTTAAACTTCAGGTTCACCTGCCGCAATACATAACAAAATGGTTCCCATTAGCTGTATGGAGGATGCCCGACGATACGAAGACGTTGTATCTGACTTTTGATGATGGCCCAATACCGGAAATAACACCCTGGGTTTTGGATTTATTGCGCAGGAATAATATCAAAGCAACTTTTTTTGCGGTTGGGGAGAATGTCTTCCATAATCCAGAAATTTTTGAGCAAATCATTGAAGAGGGACATGCTGTTGGTAACCACACCTACCATCATCTTCAAGGGCTTAAGTCCGATAATCGCACCTATTACAAAGATATCGTTCATGCCAATAAGCTAATCGGATCCAATCTTTTCAGGCCGCCGCATGGCTGGTTGAAAAGGGCTCAATACCGTTACCTTTCGGGTAAGTATAAGATTGTTATGTGGGATGTGATTTCGTGCGATTACAACCAGAATATTACAAAAGAAGAGGTCTTACAGAACGTGCTCGATTTTGCAAGGGCAGGGAGCATCATTACTTTCCACGATTCTTTAAAAGCTGCCGACCATCTGCATTGGGTGCTTCCCCGCGCAATTGCCGCGTTAAAGGCTGAGGGTTATGAATTCAGTAAAATCGAATTCCCCAAAGTTCGTCGGCTACTATTTTCTCCCACATTACAGCGTATCCGTCGCATACGAAACAATATCAGGCAATTAAGCCTTTGGGCATAAATTGATATTCGATTCAACAAAAAAGATTCTCTCTGCAAACGGGGAGAATCTTTTTTTTGAGTAAAACCTCATGGTTAGAATAATCTAACTATATTTGCGACAGAAAAAATCCGTTTTGCAGGTGATATTGAATTAATAAAAATCAACTATTAAAGAAAATATATTGGAAGAGATTATAGCAAAGTTGTCGGCCTACATGAGCAGGATGGAGGAGGAAGCCAAAGAACAATTTAATTTCAAGGATCTGACACTTACTCAGATGCATTATCTTGAGATGATCAGTGAACTTCAGAATCCGAATCTGACCGAATTGGCGGTGGCAATGAAATTAACGAAGCCTACCATTACTGTATTGGTTGATAAGTTAATTGAAAAGGAATTGGTTTACAAGGTTCAATCGGATGCCGACAGACGCAGTACACATCTTCATCTGACTGAAAGAGGCAAGTTAATCAATCAGATGCACGAATATGCCCATCGTCGAATTGCTGAGCAGATAGAGCAAAAAATCGATGCAGAGGAAATGGCTCAGCTGATCCTTTTGCTTGAAAAAATCATGAAGTAGTTGTTTTTATTGTAATTAGTTTGATCAAACAAATAGAATATCCAAAATGATAAATAATAGTATCAGGACTGAAAAGATTCAGGGCTTAACCGAAGAGCAGGTAAAGCAAAAGATTGCGACTGAAGGATTTAATGAATTACCATCTTCGAAACCGAAGAGCTTGATCCATATTGCACTTGGAGTATTCCAGGAACCAATGTTTCTTTTGCTCGTGGCCTGTGGCGCACTTTATTTATTTCTTGGCGATGTTCAGGAAGGCTTAATGCTATTGGGATTCGTTTTTGTGATCATGGGTATTGAGTTTTACCAGGAGAAAAAAACAGAGAAAGCCCTTGATGCATTGAAAGATCTGGCCAGTCCTCGTGCACTTGTTATTCGTAATGGTGTTGAAAAGCGCATTGCGGGCAGGGATGTTGTTACGGATGATATTATGATTCTCCAGGAAGGCGACCGGGTACCTGCCGATGCAATTGTTTTGTACTCTGTTAATCTAAGTGCAGACGAATCGCTTTTAACCGGCGAACCAGTTCCTGTACGAAAGGCAGAATGGACAGAAGGAACCATACAGGCAAGACCTGGTGGTGATGATTTACCTTTTGTTTTTTCAGGTTCAATGATTGTACAGGGTAACGGAGTTGCCAGAGTCACTTCAACTGCTTTAAATACAGAGATCGGTAAGATTGGTAAAGCGTTGAACGAGGTAAAAGAGGAGCCAACCAAACTGAAACGCGAGATGGGCGCTTTGGTTAAGAAGCTGGCCTTCATCGGAATTGGTCTTTGTGTGGTTGTGATTGCTGTTTATACAATTACGCGCGGTGATTTACTGAAAGGGTTTTTAGCCGGCATCACGTTGGCGATGGCGATGTTACCGGAAGAGTTTCCGGTTGTACTTACGATATTTCTGGCCCTGGGGGCATGGCGTATCTCTAAAAAGAATGTGCTTACCCGGAAACCGGCTGCTGTCGAAACGCTGGGTTCTACCACCGTGTTATGCACTGACAAAACGGGTACTTTAACCAAGAATAAAATGACGGTGGCCCGCCTTTATAACGGGAAAGATTTTATGACGGTAAATGCTGAAAGTACATTCCCGGAAGATTTCCATGAGATTATCGAATTTGGTATCTTGTCAAGCCAGGTTAATCCATTTGATCCAATGGAACAAGCTATTACAATTGTTGGGGAGCAGTTTCTGAAAAATACAGAGCATCTTCATGCCGATTGGGAGATGATCAAAGAGTATCCGCTTTCGAAAGAGTTATTGGCGATGTCGCGGGTATTTAATAATATTGAAACAAAAACACGCACGATCGCAGCAAAGGGTGCTCCTGAAGCCATTTTTGACCTTTGCCATCTTTCTGAAGAACGTAAATCGGAATTAGCGTTGGCAATCGAGACTTTGGCATCGAGTGGCTTAAGGGTTTTAGGTGTAGCCAAGGATGTTGAGAACCTCTCTGAGTTACCCGATATTCAGCATGATTTTAATTTTGAATTCGTCGGATTAATCGGTCTTTCCGATCCGATACGCGAAAACGTTCCGCAGGCAGTTACCGAATGTTATCAGGCTGGAATCAGAGTGATTATGATTACGGGTGATTATCCGGCAACGGCCATGAGTATTGGAAGTGAAATTGGATTAAAGAATTGTGCAGAGATTATTACCGGCCCGCAACTGGAGGAGTTATCAGAATCAGAGTTGGCCGAAAAGATTAGGACGGTTAATATTTTTGCCCGCGTAGTTCCGGAGCAAAAACTCAAAATAGTGAATGCCCTCAAACGAAACAATGAGATTGTTGCAATGACGGGTGACGGGGTGAACGATGCACCTGCCTTGAAAGCTGCAAATATTGGTATTGCGATGGGTGAAAAAGGAACCGATGTGGCGCGCGAAGCTTCGTCGCTGGTGCTGATGGATGATAATTTTGCCTCTATTGTTGGTGCAGTACGCATGGGAAGGCGAATCTCCGATAACCTTCAAAAGGCATTGGGATATATTTTTGCGATACACGTACCAATTGCCGGTTTATCGCTGATCCCTGTGTTTTTTGCAGATCTTCCCCTGATTTTATGGCCGGTCCATATTGTTTTTCTTGAATTGATAATTGACCCTGCATGTTCCATCGTTTTTGAAGCTGAAAAAGAAGAGCGCAATGTGATGAGTCGTCCGCCTAAGCCTTATGATGAACCATTTTTTGGTATCAAGAAAATATTACTGAGTTGTACGCAGGGTTTAGGAATTTTAATCATCGTTTTTGCAGTTTACCTTTATGGGTTGAATAATGGCTATTTGGAACGTGAAGTACGCGCTTTGGCGTTTACAACGCTAATTGCCTCAAATATTGCTGTCATCTTATCGAACAGGTCGTGGTCACGAAATATATTTCAGATCCTGGCAACCCGAAATAGTACGGTGAAATGGGTTGCCGGTGGTGCAGCTTTCTTTCTTGCGTTGATTCTGAATGTTCCGTTTTTGCTCAATTTATTTCAATTCGATAAAATCTCTTTTACCGAAGCAATCATATGTGTAGGTGCCGGATTTCTGAGTATTGTCTGGTTCGAGATTTACAAGGTTGTAAAGCAATCGAAGGCAAAATGATCTTTGTAAAATCGCCGGATGTCGCAGGAAGAGGGTAGAGGTTTGTCAGCCAAAAGCATATCTGCTAATCGCTGGCTATACCAGGGTATCTGCAGACTTCCTTTAGCGCCAAAGCCATTGAATATTGCAAGTTGTTTGTGCACAGGGTGCCGGCCGATAAAAGGGTGCCGGTCGCGAGTGCAAGGACGAATATTGGCTTTGTGACTTATCACGGTTGACGTCATTAATCCTGGGGAAAGTTTACTCAGTGATAGTAATAATTCATTTTTACCCGATTTTGTAGTTTGGGTGTTTAGGTTTTCGCGGTCGAAGGTTGCACCGATCCTTATTTGGGTGGCGTTTAAAGGGATCATCCAGTTACCGTAATTGATGATTTTATCGGGCAGTTCGGTCGTGTGGTTCAGCGTTAAAATTTCGCCTTTGACTGGTTGAAATGGAAGTCCCGAAAACCATGGGTTTTTGTTTGCCTGATATCCTTCACAAAAAATGACATGCCTTGGAGAAATGTCCCGCCAATGTAAGGCAGGTTTAAATACTATTTCCCGGTAGTCAAAATTGGTGAGCAAGTAACTGTTTTTTGAAATCAGAAACGACTTCAGGGAATCTAACAGCGGCCGCGTCAATAAATAGCCGGTTTGTTTTTGTTCCACGTAACCGAAGGGTGTTGCAAAATCGCCGGTTGAATTAGCCTTCGGGCAAATGTTATTGAGGTAAGGCTGATAGTCGGGGTCGGTGACTCTTTTTTGTGCGGCTTTTAATTCATTTTCGCTGCTGAAAATCCGCATCATTGGCTTTTCTACGAAAAACTCCTGGCGGAAAAACATTCCGAGTTTTGAATAGCAACTTCTTGCCGCCGGTAGCAGCGTATCCACTTCGCCCGATTTTACAAATCGCATACCTGTTACCGGGTTAATCAGTCCGGCCGCTACCTGCGACGCATTCTCATCCCCATTATCGACAACGAGAGCCGAGCAACCACGTAGAATAAGTTCCCATGCCAGCAAGCTGCCGGCTAAACCCTGTCCTACGATTAGAAAGTCGATCATCATTTGCCAAAGATACAATTTGAATTCATTTTCTTGTAAAAGTCAAAAGATATTGCCAAATGATTGAGATAACTTATGTTTTAGCATAACTTTCTACGCTTCAGCGTATTTTTTATCTCTATTGTATTTATATATAAAATTATTTACCTTTCCATCCTAAATTAACCCAACTAAATCCATACAAAACCATGTCTAACTTTGAAAAACAAGGGATCACCGACGCTGATTTGCCGAAGGTAATTATCGATTTAAACCGTACGCCTGATCTGATAACCCTGCACACCTGTTTAGGTATCCGCTTTTATGAGAAAAACCGAATCTTGCTTTTTCGGACGACGAGTAATCCCTTGTCTAAAGGATCATGCTGGGAAGCCCTGTTTACGGACTCAACTACTAAAAAACTAACCAATCGTGTTACCGCCGAAAAGCTTATCAGCCATCTTCCCCTTAATTCTTTTATTAAGATCAACCAATCATGCATTCTGAACCGCGCTTTCCTGCTTGGAATCAGCTACAAAACCCGCGATTGCGAACTGTTCCCTCCGTACGATAAAATTATCCTCACCACTTCGCGCGTGCAGTTTATGCGAATAAAAGCGTTATTATTAAAATAACTGCTTTGACCCCGAAGGTTTTCAAAATCTTCGGGGTCTGTTATTAACCGGCGGTATCCTCAAATTATTTTCACCAGATAAAGGTCGTTTTGAACCGGATTTCAGCGATGTCGACCGGATTCTGACATCAGCACTTTTGTCCGTTTTTTTATCAGTGGTATTAACCTTTATTTTACAGATATTTAAAATTAACCGGCTCGTTTTTCGGGCTATTATAAACATCTCTATTATGGCAACGAATGAAAGAAACAGCGTTATTGTAGAGCTTTACGATTTAACGCTAACTGAAAGAAAAGACGACCGTTTCGGTCGGGTAGTTACAACCAAGTCGCTGAAAGAAGACGACTTAATTGGAATAGCCGTTTCGCGGCGGACGGACCTGAATCCCGTTACGCTAAAGGCATCAATGGAAATACTGAAGGGTATAGCCATCGAGCAAATCGCCAACGGAGCATCGGTCAGCTTTGGTCTGGGATATTTTAGCCTTGCAGTCAATGGCGTATTCATTGGCGACAATGTTCAATGGGACAGTTCGATACACAGCCTTTCCATACGTGTTACTCCTACTGCGGAACTGCGCAATGCAGTTGAATCAGTCACGGTAGATGTACGCGGATTGGCAGCTTCAGGGTTGTTTGTCAATTCGGTGACAGATGTTACCACTGGTGAAGTAAACAGCAGGCTCACGCCGGGCGGAGGGGTAAACCTAACTGGCAGCAAAGTGAAAATCGACGGCGACAACCCAGCCATTGGTATTAGCCTCACCAACCAGGTTACAAACGATGTGGTAATGATTCCAAAAACCTCGCTATTGGTGAATGACCCCTCAAAAATCACCTTTATCGTACCGCCAACTTTGGCTCCGGGCGATTACACACTGAGTCTGACTACTCAATTTTCAACTTCAGGTTCATATTTAAAAGAACCACGCACCTATACGTTTGATTATATATTAAATGTAGCAGATTAAATACTGAGCTGTTCTGTATGGGAGTACTGAGGTGTTCAGTATTAGGGTACGTAAGTAATCAGTATTAGAGTACTGAAGTGTTCAGTATTAGGCTACGGAGGTATTCAGTATTAGGCTGCAAAGCGTACTCCTGTTTTGGAATATAACAAAACAGCGTTTTTTGAGTATATAATACCCTCAAGGTTCAAAAATCCTGAGGGTATTTTTTGCGATCGGACAAGGCTTTTGGTGAGGTGGATTTTAATTACCCTTTTGGGTCAAGAGATTTTCATTCGCTTAATAGCCTTTGCGATTGCAGATCGCGTGACCCAAATACTGCCCAAAAATAAACGCCATCGGACTTGATTTTTTCAAGAGATTGTGTAATTTTAATGACAAATATCGACAACCAGATTTATACTATTTAATATGCGAAAAATACAACGCAGAGACAAACTGACAGAAATTGAAGATGGAATTGAATATCATAATTCGACTGAAGTAAAAGTTGATACGCTTATTGAACTGATGAAAATTAATCGGGGCGAATGTGAGATGCCTGCCCATGAACAACCTCCATTACCGATATTTGAATATAAGTTTTGTGGAACGGAAGAAGACGCGCTGCTAGCGGAACTAAATTTCTATAAAATGATTTTGACTAAATATTTAGAGAGTTGTTCTATTAAATTACCTGTGGTACCACGCAATGAAAATGAAACCGATGAAGAATATTCCGAGAGGTATTATAAAAGGATTACTGAATTTATAGCTAAATTGAATAAAGGCAAAGCCCAGGGATCTGGCTCTTGTTAATCATCCGGTGTGCTTTTCTGTTCCTCTACTGAAATACGAAATAACGGGAGACAAATAACCTAAACGGTTTGGCTTAAAAAAAGAATTTCAAGCATAAATGCTTGAAAATCCTTTATTTTCAGTGGAGAATATCGGAATCGAACCGATGACCTTTTGACTGCCAGTCAAACGCTCTAGCCAACTGAGCTAATCCCCCTGATATTTCAATATAACTTGTGATCTTCTCAAGTGAAACCGAACTGACGAACTTTTGACTGCCAGTCAAATGCTGCTTTTTGGAATCGACGGGAAAGATAGTCCTCCCATATTTGAGATTGCAAAAATACTAATTTTTATGGATCACCAACCAAATTTCAGCTTAAAACAAGGAAGGGATTGATAAATAATGGAATGTTAAGATTCAGACAATTAGCCTTGTTGAGATCTGCTTTTTTGTGTTAAATTCATAAAATTATACTAATCCGAATATCTTTTGGGATTAATGCCTACCTTTATAGCCGTTAAGAGAGATGTAAAAAAACAGCTCGAAAATAACTGAATTATGGAACTCAAGAAGTCGAAAAAAGCAGATCTGGAAAATAAAAGAGGACTTTTCCTCCAGATTGGGATGTTCGTTTCCCTTGCAATCGTTCTGTATGCTTTCAACTATTCAGAGAAAGTTACAAAGACAGATTCACTTGGGCAGGTAGCTGCCGCAGAAATTAACGAGGAAATGATTCCGATTACCCGTCAGGAAGAAGCGAAACCACCACCTCCTCCGCCACCTCCGGCAGCTGTTGAGATTTTAAGTATTGTTACTGATGATGTAAAAATAACTGAGAATCTTGAAATTATGGATTCGGAGGCGACCAAAGAAACCAAGGTAGAGGTTGCACAAATTGTGACGGAAGAAAAAGAAAAAGTAGAGGAAGAGATTTTTGTTGTGGTTGAAAATATGCCTGAATTTCCGGGAGGCGAATTGGCTTTGCGCAAATTCATTTCCTCCGCTATAAAATACCCTTCCATCGCTCAGGAAAATGGAATTCAAGGTAAGGTATTTGTGAATTTTGTGGTCGATAGAGACGGACGTATTTCGAACGCTAAAATCGCTCGTGGAGTTGACCCTTCAATTGATAAGGAAGCACTTCGGGTTGTAATGACGCTTCCAAAATGGAAACCAGGTATGCAGCGCGGTAAAACAGTTCGCGTATCTTACACGGTTCCAATTAGTTTTCAGCTTCAATAGTCAGTTGCTTATTTAGAATATATTCCCGGTTTGTCTGCTGACAAATCGGGATTTTTTTTAGTCAAATTGTATTAATTTTGCACCATGGCAAAAATGCATGATACATCAGAACAGAAAGAAAGAATAGTCATAGTTGGATTAGTTACCAGCCGGCAAAATGAGAAAAAGGTAAAAGAGTACCTCGACGAACTCGAATTCCTTGTTGAGACAGCGGGTGCAGAGGTTTGGGAACGGTTTATTCAAAAGTTGGAAAATCCTAATCGTGCTACTTTTGTGGGTACCGGTAAGCTTCAGGAAATCGCTGATTTTGTCAAAGTACATGACATTGATACCGTTATTTTTGATGACGAACTTTCCCCGACTCATCTTCGGAATATTGAACCGGCCTTAAACTGCAAAGTGATCGATCGCACCAATCTGATCCTCGATATATTTGCAAAAAGAGCGCAGACAGCGCACTCGAAAACCCAGGTGGAGTTGGCTCAATGCCAGTATTTACTTCCCCGATTAACCCGGTTTTGGTCGCATCTTGAGCGTCAGCAGGGGGGTGTAGGCTCTCGCGGACCTGGAGAATCACAGATCGAAACTGACCGACGGATTGTTCTTGACCGGATTTCGTTTTTAAAGGAAAATCTGGAGAAGATTGATCGCCAAATGAGCGTTCAAAGACGGAACAGGGGCAATATGATCCGGGTGGCACTGGTCGGATATACCAATGTCGGAAAATCGACCATTATGAACCTGATCAGTAAGTCTGAAGTTTTTGCTGAGAATAAATTGTTTGCTACCCTGGATACCACCGTACGCAAAGTTGTTATCGCGAATTTGCCGTTTCTGTTAACCGACACGGTAGGTTTTATACGAAAATTACCAGTTCACCTGGTCGAATCGTTTAAATCGACACTTGATGAAACCCGCGAAGCTGATTTACTAATTCATGTGGTTGATATATCGCATGCCGGATTTGAATCGCAGGTTGAGGTTGTCAACAAAACACTCGGAGAAATTGGCGCTGGTGACAAACCTATGATTTACCTCTTTAATAAAATAGATGCCTTTACATTCGTCGAAAAGGAAGAAGACGATTTGTTGCCATCCACACAAGATAATATGAACCTTGAAGATTGGAAACAATCGTGGATGGGGAAGCATCAAAATATTACGCTCTTTATCTCTGCAAAGGAAAAGACAAATATCGAAGAGTTTAAAAAGGTTTTATACGATGAAGTGAAGACGCTTCATATCAAGCGCTTTCCTTTCAACGATTTCCTTTATCAGGTTTATGATGAAAGTTAATACGGCTTTTTGAAGGACAAAGACTACAATAAAAAAGCTGCCTGAATGGCAGCTTTTTTATTGATTATAGATTTCTTCAACTTTCGTCTTTATTTTACAACGCCTTCTTTTATAAGATATTCTGCAATTTGTACGGCATTTAAGGCGGCACCTTTCTTAATCTGATCCGAAACCGTCCAGAAAGTTAATCCTTTGGGATTGGATAGATCCTTGCGAATCCTGCCAACAAATACTTCGTCACGTCCGGCAAGTTGTAATGGCATCGGATACTGTTTTTCAGCAGGATTATCAATTACAATTACACCTTCTGCATTTTTAAAGGCCGTTTTAGCCTGGTCTAATGAAATTTCATGTTCTGTTTCGACCCATATGGCTTCCGAATGCGCGCGGAGAACCGGAACGCGAACAGCAGTCGCACTGACCATAATATCAGAATGCATAATTTTCCGGGTTTCGTGGAACATCTTCATCTCCTCTTTGGTGTAGTCGTTTTCTGTGAATACATCGATATGTGGAATCACATTTTGCACAAGTTGGTATGCGAATTTAGCGATGGTAGGTTTTTCACCATCCGCAACCTGTTTGGTCTGCATTAGTAATTCGTCCATTCCCGAAGCGCCGGCACCACTTGCACTTTGATAGGTAGCAATGTGAACCCTTGTGATGTGCGAAAGATCTTCAATTGGTTTCAAAGCGACAACCATTTGAATCGTCGTACAATTGGGATTGGCAATGATATTACGTGGCATATTTTTAGCATCCACCGCATTTACTTCAGGAACCACCAGCGGAATATCCTTTTCCATTCTGAAAGCACTGGAGTTATCAATCATGATCGTCCCAAATTTTGTAATAGTATCTGCATATTCCTTCGAAATACCTGCGCCAGCTGATACTAAAGCGATATCTATACCTTTGAAATCGTCGTTGTGTTGAAGCTCTTTGACGATCAGTTTTTTTCCTTTGAATGTATATTCTTTTCCGGTGCTTCGCGCCGAACCAAAAATGACCAGTTCATCAAGCGGAAAATTACGTTCATCCAAAACGCGCAGGAACTCTTGTCCGACAGCGCCACTAACACCTACAATTGCTATTTTCATATCTGCTCCAGATTTATTAACTTTAACTGTGAAATCTCCGGCAGAAACCATTCCGGGAGATTGATAAAGCAAAAATATTGAATATTCTTAATATTTCATGAAAAATGGGCAAGGATATTTACAAATTTATCTTTTACTTGTTGTTTTTTACCTCATTTGAAAGTGAAGGACAATTTATGTTCACCGATAATTTCGAAAACGGACAGTTTGGAGAGTGGGAAAATACGGTGCAATGGAGTATCAGCAGCCAATTTCCGGTCACGGGAAAATATTCTCTGCGACATGCTGTTACAGGTATTCGTAGTTCAAGTTACATCAATCGGAAAATCACGGCTACATATTTTAATACAGGGCTGATTACCTGGAATTTTAAACTGAAAAATGGGAATTGGATTTTTGGTGCCACCGAGCAGTTCAGTTTTTACCTTATCGCTGACAAGTCAGATGTTACAACCTCCAATGGATATGCGATTGGTATAAATCTGTCAGGTGGTGATAATCTGTCGAAACTTTGCCGAATGGAGGGTGGAAAAGCAGTGCAGGACATTATTCAGACAGATTTGATTTGGAAGGCAGGTATGCAATTAGAGGTCGAAGTTACGCATGAATACGGCATTTGGAAAGTTCGGTACAAGGATGGAACATCGAATGCATGGTCGCAGCAGAAATCAGGTTATGAAAAATTAATGAACTTTTCATTCAGCAACATCGGCTTATTCTATAAATTTAATACATCACATGGCGGACAGGTCTGGATCGATGATGTTTCGATGAGTTATAAAAATAGTCCGCCCTCAATTCACGAAGTACGATCAATCGGGCGCAGCCAAATACTCGTTTTGTTTTCGGAACCTATTTCGCCAACTTCGCTATTACAGATTGATAGTTATAAAGTTAAAACGGCGGGCGGCACTAATGTCAGTGTGATGTCAGTCCGAAAAGCAGCTGGTGATACAGCTGGTGTCTACTTGCAACTTGGAAACTTCAACCAAATGAATTTGCATTTGACAATTGATAATTTGGTTGACCTTGATGGAATGGCTTTGTCCGGAAAGGAGATTGATTTCACCTTTATTCCGACTGCTCAATCGGGTGATGTTGTTTTTAATGAGATCATGGCTGATCCCACACCCGTTGTTAAGCTTCCGAATGCTGAATATCTGGAGCTTAAAAACACTTCCGATTTCCAGTTGAATCTAAAGAATTGGATACTGGAAGTAAACGGGAAGAAAAAAATTCTGCCTGACAGGACTATTGAGTCTGGAAGATATTTAATTCTTGGCGGAACTGGCAGTAGTTCAATATTTGGTAGTTATGGTACTTGTCTTGAAGTCTCAGGTTTGTCTCTTGCCAATGACGGTGTTAATCTTAAGCTCTTTTCTGCCGCGACTGAATTGATCGACTCCTTCAATTACAAACCAGCTATGCATCGTGAAGGGCTTTCGGGTGGCGGACATTCGTTGGAGCGGATTGATCCAATGAGAACGTGTGGTGCTGATTCTAACTGGGAAACTTCTACATCTGCGAATGGCGGTACGCCAGGAAGTGAAAATTCGGTCTTCCGAAATAATAAGGATTCGGTCTTCCCGGCCATCATTTCCGTAGTCGTTGCAAATCCGGGTCTGCTCGAAGTAGTCGTTTCTGAAATGCCTGACCGAAAGTCAATAGCTGGCAACCTTTTTTCTTATCTTCCATCACTTCCTGCGCCCGACAGCATCTTGTTTGACGGTAAGAGTCTGAAATATTCTATTTATTTCCCGAAGGGCGCAATAAGTAATGGCATAGTTTATGATTTGACAATTAATGGATTGGCAGATGAATGTGGAAATGAAACGCCTGTTGAACATCGTGAATTCTGGTATTATCTTCCATTAGCTGGTGATATCCTGATTAATGAAGTGCTTTTCAACCCGTTTCCTGGCGGTGTCGATTTCGTGGAGGTCTATAATCATTCAGGGAGGAAGATTAAATTGGATGAGATATATCTTGGTTCAAGGGATAATGATCAGAAAATTAAATCGATATATCCGCTATCGGGCAAGTCCGAAATATTGTTCGATAGTCAATATGCTGCGTTTACTTCCGATTCCACCGCATTGTTAAAAAACTATTATTCTGCATGTCCATCCTGTATCTTCGGGATGGCGAAGTTTCCGGCTTATAACCTTGATGAAGGATGGGTCGTACTGTTGAATAAAGAGATGGAAGTAATTGACGAATTTCATTATCTCGAAAGTATGCATCATCCGCTGATCACCGATGTGAAAGGAATATCACTTGAGCGGAATAGCTTTTCTAAACCATCCAATGATCCGTCGAATTGGCACTCTGCCTCAGCAACTGTAGGATTTGCCACTCCTGGATATCAGAATTCAGCGTTTGAAACCGTTTCAAGTACGTCTGATATTGTCACTTTTGAACAGAAGATCTTCTCGCCAAATGACGATGGCATCAATGACCGGTTCCGGATAATACTGGCTCCCGGCGAGTCCGGATTGATCGTAAATATCCGGATTTATAATGAGAGCGGTTTGGAAATAAGGCGGTTGGCAAACAACTTAATGATTGGTGCGCAGGATATTATTGAATGGGATGGGACTACTGAGAATCACGGGAAAGCAACTCTCGGAATCTATATTGTTCAGGTAGAACTGTTTGGATTGCAAAGTGGAAAAAAGCAGTTCAAATCAGTTTGTGTCATTACCGACCGGCTGGAATAATTGCAGGATTAATCAATTCAGCTTTTAGCATTCGCTCCTTACCATTGATATCTTTTCTTAGAATGATATTTTTGAATCCTTTCAATGATAATAAATCAGCAGTTTCATTTCCAAACTGCTCGTTGATTTCGAAGTATAGTTTTCCGCCTGGTTTTAGCTGATTGATTGCGATATCTGCAATAATCCGATAAAAGAGCAAAGGATCGGTATCTGGCACGAAAAGAGCAATATGCGGTTCATAATCAATTACATTTTTAAGCATTGAAAGTTGTTCCGATACGGTTACGTAGGGCGGATTGCTAACAATGATATCGTACTTTTGCGGTTGAGCAGGATAACGAGGGTTAAGAACATCTGCATAAATAAAATCTACTTTCACCTGATTTAGTTCAGCGTTTTCTCTTGCAACCAAAAGTGCTTCATTTGAAATATCCCAGCCTTCAACTGATGCTCCTGATATTTTTTTTGACAAAGCGATTGGAATACATCCGCTTCCTGTTCCAATATCCAGGATGATAGGATTTAAAGGTGGGTTATTGTTTATGATCCAGTCTACAAGTTCTTCTGTTTCGGGTCGCGGGATAAGGACTGCTGCATTGACTTTTAATGGCAGTCCGTAAAATTCAGTTTCACCTAAAATATATTGTATTGGTTCAAATTGAATTAAACGGTTTACAATCTCTGTTATTTGAGCTAAATTCGCCGGCGAAATTGTTTCATGCTGGTTGAGGTATACCTGAAGTCTTGAAAGTCCAAGGACCTTTTCGAAGATCAGTTTACTGATACTTTCAATTTCTTGCCTGGGATATTTTGACGATAGTTGATCGTAGATGAATTTCTTTGCAACCTGCATTTTTTTTTACAAAGATAAACAAAGCGGATGAAGAGACGACTTTTTGATGTCGATGAAAAGTATATGTTACGCGCAATCGAGATAGCGCGTCTCGGTATGGGAAATGTCGCCCCGAACCCGATGGTTGGTTGTGTGATTGAACATGAAGGTGTTATCATAGGGGAGGGGTATCATTGTGAATATGGGAAGTCACACGCAGAGGTTAATGCGATTAATAGCGTTAAAGATAAAGAGTTGCTAAAGGTATCGACATTGTACGTAACTTTAGAACCATGTTCTCACTTTGGTAAAACGCCGCCTTGTTCAGATCTGATTCTGAAATACGGTATTCCAAATGTTGTTGTTGGAACAGTCGATCCTTTCGCGCAGGTGGCTGGGAAAGGGCTTGAGAAACTCAGAAATGGCGGGTGTAAAGTTTTGTTTGGCTATCTCGAAGATAAGTGCATTGAACTGAATCGCAGGTTTTTCACTTTTCATCAAATGAAGCGACCCTATATCATTTTGAAATGGGCACAAACTGCCGATGGTTTTATCGATGCTGACCGTTCGTATGAGCAGTATGGCCAATCTACATGGATAACAAACGATTTATCAAGAATTGCTGTGCATAAAATGCGTGCAGACGAATCGGCTATTCTTGTAGGCACAAATACTGCAAAGAAAGATAATCCATCGTTAACGGTTCGCGAATGGAGTGGCAATCCCCCGTTAAGATTGGTGATCGATCGAAATATGAAGTTATCACCTGAACTTGCCCTGTTTGACCAAAGCGTTCCGACGGTTGTGTATACCTCAAAAGAAGTTCCTGCTAAGGATAATGTTGAGTTCAAGAAGATTTTGTTTAATGGAAAAGAATTGGATCAAATTCTGAGCGATTTGCATGAAAGAGGTATTCTGTCGCTAATTGTTGAGGGCGGACAGATTTTGCTTAACTCATTTATTGGTACGAATATTTGGGATGAGGCACGGGTATATATTGGGAAGTGCAACTTTTATCATGGTGTAAAGGCACCTGCTTTTGACGCATTGATGGTTAAATCGGAGGAGTTAGACGATAGTTGGATGTTTGTGTTTCATAAGATATAAAACCACGGTTTGATTTATAAAGGAGGTTTGTCTGGTTGATTTCTATGTCTCCTGGATTCATCTTGTTCTTGGTGGTATTATTGAAAATCTGGTACTGCAGTATTTTCGTTTTGTTGCTGTCAGCGGTCCGCCGGGAGTTTTGCTTTGTATCAATCGTTATCAATCTGTAAGAAAACTATAATCTCATTAGATAGTTAATGCTGTTATTGTAAAATAATTAATGTATAAAATTTTACAAGATTGCAAATTTGAGAATAAGGAAGCTTTTCCTGTCATGATCGTATAGCGTTGAATTGTCTGTGGCATGGAATATCTGACAGCTAAATCAAATTCTTTTAAATTACGTTTATTAGCTTTGAATGAATCGAATAGGATATTTCCATCTCATTCCTTTTATAAATATAATGCGGGCATCTAACATAAATTCATTTTTCTTTTTTTATGATAAGAAATCATTGATATCTTTTGAATATAGATGTTCAATCATTTGTTATGCAGTTGATTAATGAACATGAGCTAACGATGATTTTTTTCTTTCCTTGTTAGTGGAAATCCATATTGACAACATTGTTGATAACTTTGTTTATAAAAAAAAAGTTGAGATAAATGTAACATATTCAGACTATGTATTTTATATTTATTATTGTCATTAATTGATTTAGAAGGAAAAAATTAAGGCAGATTACGGATTATATTCTGTTAATACGATCTGTAATGATTAAAGTTTCAGTTTTTCCTCAATTTTTATTTTATTGCTTTTACAAAGTCATATAATGCAAATTTATCCTGCTCTGGTGGTGTTTTTTGGAATTAGTCAGAACCATAATTTTGATAGTAAAATGCGGTTCGCTTCAAGTCTGTTCAATCGAACCGGAAGTCTTTATTTTCCGGATATTAATTATTTAAAATCTAATTGCTTTAATTTAAAAATGACAGATAGATTATGAAAATGAAAGCAAACGTAGCCAGCAATCTGATCCATCTATTGAATATAAGATTGCTCAAGGTTTTCTTATCTGCATTGTTCGTATTTTCAATAATATTCATATTGAGTGAACGTGTTCAAGGTCAGGGCTGTTCGGTAGTTTTGAAAATTAAGGACCCTATGCCAGTTTGTGCTCCTTCCACTGTTGATTTGACCCTTGAAGCAATTACAGATGGATCTACCAACGGATTGAAATTTAGCTATTATATTGATCCTGAATTGAAGACTCCGGTACCAATTCCCTCAAAAGCAGTAGCCGGCACTTATTACATTAAAGGAATGCTGACTGATCCGCGAACAACATGGATTGCAGGTTCGGTTAATGTTATTGTTTGGAACGCACCTAAACTGGTAGTAATCAATCCGATATTAGTAAATATAAATGGAACGACAGATTTGACGTCAGAGTCGGTTACATCGGGATCGGATGCCGGACTTAACTTAAGTTATTGGCACGATTCTGCGGCATCAATTCCATTACTTTCTCCTTATGCAACAGGGGAAGGAAATTATTTTATAAAGGGGACATCAGGGAATGGATGTTTTGATATTGATCCTGTTACTGTAAAAGAATAACTGGATTTCAAGTAATTCGAGGAGTATCTATTTCGAATGAAATACAAACTGGTTTTTCATAATCTGTGTTGAAATGAAATTTATTGCAAAATATACTAGAACATGAATGCAAACTTACTCGTTAGAATAAACGCTGTTCTCAATAGGATAAGTCGATCGTATTCTCAACTATCTGCGATATTCTTTTTTTTCCTGATGATAATTGGTCATCAAACTCTTGCTAATGATCCGATTATCATCCAAGTCACAGATCCGGATCCTGTTTGCT
>Ga0302286_10001029_pt1 | contig 21195 bp, 16 predicted proteins | sample III_Fen_E2_3_FD_198765 | JGI IMG/M metagenome (GOLD analysis project Ga0302286, IMG submission 198765) | Peat permafrost microbial communities from Stordalen Mire near Abisko, Sweden - III_Fen_E2_3 | ecosystem: Environmental > Terrestrial > Soil > Wetlands > Permafrost | place: Sweden: Abisko...
ATCTACAAGTTGTGATGTATCTTTCGGTTCGAACAGCAAACCAGCATTGTTTTTTTGTATTATTTCGGGATATGCTCCGTGGTTAGGCATAACTACGGGAACTCCTGCTGCAATAGCCTCGAGCATATGCATCCCAAAAGCTTCTTTTCGTCTTGATGGTACACAATATACCGTTATAGATTCGAGAAACTGTTTTTTGCCAGCAGTAGTTAAGTCGTCATGAAAAAGTATATCATTTGCAATATTCAATTTCTTTGATTTTTGACGTATGTTTTTAATTATCTTCTTATAATCGTCGGTATAGCCTCCGGTATATTTTAATTTTAAGCGAGCAAATTGCTTTTCTTTTTTTAGCTCTATAAATGCTTCGAATAAAATGTCGGCACCAAATTGACTGCTAATTTTAGACATATAGCCTATCGTTTGGTAGTCTTGTACTTTACTTTTTTTGTCATCTGGCCAAATCTCAGTACTATTATGTACAACATGAATCTTATGTTCCGGTATGTTTACTTTAGAACGAATTACATCGGCATAATAGTCACTTACCGAAATAAATGCATCGATAAAACGAGAATTCGATTCAATAAGGTTCCAAGTATTTTGGGCAAATGGTTCTTTCATTTCATCTATCCATTCGTCTTCGTCTTGGAGCGAACAAACTACAACGCAACCAAGTTCTTTCTTAATTTTTTCAGCTAAACCCGAAATCAAAGCATTCGAAATATGAACAACATCGGGTTTTTCGTGATTTTTGAGCCAATAAACAAGTTTTTCTAGTTCATCAGCTTGATTTCCTTCAGCACCTTTAAGCATTGAAATGGTCATATCTTCCAAACCATCTGGATTTGTCGATCCTGATTGCTTTGCAGCCAATCGTAATATTGATTTAGAATCTAAAAATCGTAATAGCCAATCAGGCATTTTCTTGAAAAACGAACTCAGTTGTTTCAAATAAATGGTAACAGCTCCATAAAAAATTGGACTATCAGTAGGACTATCATCAGCACCCATTGGCAAATACATTGGAACGATAATGATTTCATTGCCAGTTTTCTTTAACGAAGCAGTAAAATCTTTATCTCTCAAACAATTACCGCAGTAAAATGTACCTCCTGAACCTGGTATTAAGTATGTTATTTTCATTTTAATGATAAACTTTTATTTCCCTTTGAACGCATAAATCCTTCCATCTTTACAGGCAACAACTAATAAATTGTCGATAATGGCAGGCGAACTTTTAATGGAAACACCAACCTCATAACTATATATTTTCATGCCTTTATCAAGCGAAATGAAATGAATAAGTCCATCGCCCGAACATATCACAACCTTGTCTTTAAATAAAACGGGCGAACTATCAATTTTACCGTAGGTTTGGTATGTCCATAAAATTTTGCCAGTTTGTTTATCAAAACAATATACTTTTTTATCGTTTGAACCAATAATTACATGTTCATTATCAACAGCTGGTGAACTTAAAAATGGTATAATCTTAGGATTTGTAAATTTCCATTTAATCGATTTCTTAGTTATGTCGATACAAAAAAAGTTACCATCGTAATCGCCAACAAAAGCTAGGTTATCTGACATTGCTGGCGATTCGGCAATGTATGTTCCGAGGCTAACCTTTGCAGTTTCTTTTCCAGTTTTCGCATTTATTAAATGTAAGTACGAATCGCAGCCTCCTGCAACTATTATTTTATTGTCGGTTGCTGATGAACCGTTCAAGTAATTATCTGTCTTGTATTTCCAATTGAGCTTTCCTGTTTCAAGCGAAAGGCTATGAAGACAATAGTCGTAGCAGGGAACTAATATTTGAATTTTATTGCCATCGGTAAACCAATTTGCGGCTCCCAAAACTTGAGCATCGGCATTATATTTCCATTTTAGAGCTCCCGTTTTGTAATCAAAAGCATACACTAAACCACTCGAACATCCTATAATTACAGTTTTCTTTATGAAAATTGGCGATGCTTCAATAGACGATTCTGCTTTGTATTTCCATACTATTTTCCCTGTTAAGTCAAGAGCATAAAATGTTCCATCCATCGAACCAATATAAATCATGCCTTCGCAAATTATTGGCGAAGATTTTATTTCATCGCCTAATTTTACCGACCAAGATTGCTTAATGGGAGATTCGAATGTACAATGTGTAATACCGTTCAAAATATTAGTACCACGATAATTAGGCCAACTTGTAGCAGTTTGCGAGAACAATTCAATACTAAACATTATGCTTATAAGGCAAATAATCAAGCATTTGAATTGTATCTTAATTGTATTATAACTCATGTGTTTTTTTCTTCGTAAACCAATTCTTGGGATTAAAATACGATTTATATTTTTGCAATAATTCCTTACCAACTAAAAGTCCACCCGACCAAAATAGGACTTCACCAGTAACTAACGAAATGGTCGTCAGTATTACTTTGGTCTTGCTCTGAATATCTAAAAATGGAATTACAAGTAGAAATCCAAAGAATGGTATACATGCAATAATCAAAACGATTCCCAATTTTATTTTCCAATTATAGTTCATCAGTCATTTTACTTTAAGGATAATGCACCTGTAGGACAGTTTTTTGCACAATTCGTTGCAGTATTTATAGATAGCTCGTTAATACTCTTTTTTAAAGGTACTGATACTTGCATGCCAAAACCTCTACCTTGGAATGCAAATCCTATTTCATCATTTTCTTTTTGTGCAATTTGAATACAAATGCCACATTTAATGCATTTTAAATCTTCGAAAATTATGTTTTGGTGTTCCAAATGTTTTACTACCGTATTGTTGACAGGGAGTGCATACGCTCGCTGATTAGCTTTGTAGCTTGTACTTAAATCTCGTAAAACGCAGTCTTGTTTTTTTCTACAATCACAATGTAAACATCGTTGAGCTTCAATAACGGCTTGTTCAATAGTGAATCCTTGCAGTTTTTGAGAAGTCGATGTTCGAGCCGATTTGTTTTTTGCCTCTTTTAAAAATTCTGCTTGTTCTTCATTCGAAATACGATTATAAACAGAATTGAAGGGTTTTAATCGTTTTTCAATATGTTGAAATTCGATATACTCAGAAATCCATTCACTCAATTTTCTGCCAACTGCAACGGCACAAACAGCCATTTTAGTTTTGGTTACCATTGTTTTAGATGCAAAAAGTAGGCTTTCGTTTACTTTGTAAATAGTAACTTCATCTGTTGCTGAATAATTCGTTTTTTCAAATGTGGAAATCTCAATATGTTTCTCGATTCCAGTAGTTAAAAGAATATATGGGTATTTACTCGAAAGCTCTTCACGAATTTCCACATCGGTGATTGTTCTATTTTGGGAAAATTCTACTTGAAGCGATTTTATTATTTCAATTTCATCATCGAGTACTTTGGCAGGGAGAACATCTTCTTTTAATTCTGTTCGTAAGGCTCCACCAGCTTGTTCATTACTATCGTAAATATGACAAGAAAACCCTTGCAAACTCAAGTAATATGCAGCCGATAGACCAGCAGGACCCGAACCGATTATTGCTACCTTAATGTTGTTCTTTTGTTTTGCAATTGGTATATATGTGTTTCCTTTTTGAATGTCATTTTCTGCAACAAAACGTTTCAGTAAACAAATAGAAACGGCTTGGTCGATATCTTTCCGTCGGCATGCATTCTCACATGGAGCTGGACAAATATAACCGAGCACTGCAGGCAAGGCAATAGTTTGTTTTACGATCGCAATTGCATCATCAAATTTTTGCTCGGCTATTAATCTGTTCATCTGAGGAATATCCATCTCGGCAGGACACACCCTTTGGCAAGGTGCTTCACAATCGCCTTGATGTTCACTCAATAAAAGTTCGAGAGCCGTTTTTCGTAAATCAAGAATTTCATCATCGATGGTTACTATGTCCATTCCATCGTGAACAAGTGCAGAACATGCTGGCAAGATTTTTCCCGATTTACTATCTTTAACAATACAAACCATGCACGATGTCGATGGTTTACAAACTTTTATCCAACACATGGTTGGAATATAAATGCCTGCTTGCGTAGCGGCAGTTAAGATTGTATCGCTTGGGTCTGCAGTTATTTGTATGTTATTTATTTTTATTGTGGGCATGGTTTATTTTAAACTTGTTTCAATCCGAATTATTTAAGATTCAATTATTACTGCATCAACAGGACATACTTGTTTACATACATCGCATTTAATGCATTTTTCAAGATTAATGCTATGTAACTGATGAGGTTTATTTTCGATGGCATCGACTGGACAGTTTTGTGCACATTTTGTACAACCTATACAGCTTTCATTGATGGTATAATTAATAAGCGATTTGCATTTTTTTGCTGGGCAATGTCCCTCAATATGTGCTATATATTCGTCGCAGAAATAGCGTAATGATGTAAGAATTGGATTTGGTGCAGTTCGACCCAAACCGCAAAGACTACCTTTAATTATTTTCTTAGATAACTCTTCAAGCGTATCTAAATCGGACATTTTGCCTTTACCATCGCAAATACGTTCGAGTATTGATAGCATATATTTTGTGCCGGTTCTGCAAAATACACATTTACCACAAGATTGATCTTGGGTAAAACTGAGGAAATAACGAGCAATGTCAACAGCACAATCGGAGTCATCGAGTACAACTAATCCACCCGAACCCATCATTGCTCCAATTCCAGTTAAATGTTCGAAATCGAGTGGGGTATCGGCTAATGATGCTGGGATACAACCTCCCGATGGTCCACCAATTTGAACAGCTTTGAATGTTCTGTTGTTTTGAATACCGCCACCAATGTCGTTTACAATTTCTCTGATTGTTATTCCCATTGGAACTTCAATAAGTCCACCACGTTCAATTTTTCCAGCAAGTGCAAATACCTTAGTTCCGGTACTATTTTTAGTTCCTATTGCACTATATTTATCTGCTCCATTGCGAATAATCCACGAAATATTAGCCAATGTTTCTGCATTATTAACCAATGTTGGAAAGTGGAAAAGTCCACTTTGAGCAGGATATGGAGGACGAATACGAGGCATACCACGTTCACCTTCCATTGATGCAATAAGTGCAGTTTCCTCTCCACAAACAAAGGCTCCAGCACCTTGGAAAACATGCACTTCTAGTGAATAAGAGCTACTTAAAATATTCGTTCCTAAATAATGGTGATCAATACATTCTTGTATTGCATTTTGAATGCGAGTAACTGCCAATGGATATTCAGCTCTGATGTATAAAAAAGCCTTAGTAGCACCCGTAGCATAAGCAGCTATTAGCAAACCTTCAATAACTCGATATGGAAACGATTCGAGCAACATCCTATCCATAAATGCTCCAGGATCGCCCTCATCGCCATTGCATATCACATATTTTTCGATACTTTTTTCTTTGTGAACCATATCCCACTTGAGCCATGAAGGGAATCCTCCGCCACCACGACCTTTAATTCCGCTTATTTTTATTTGGTCGATAACTTCGGCAGGTGATAATTCATACAAACATTTTCGTAAAGCAGTAAATCCACCACTACGTCTGTATTCTTCTATGTCGGTTGGGTTTATCTCACCCTTTAACTCTGTTGCAATATGTATTTGTTTGTTCAAGAAATTATCGACATGTTGTTCTCGAATATCTAAATAATGTTTTGCAATTGGCGATTCTTTAGATTTGTTATATAAATTCTCGACCAATTCATTAAAATTACTTTTAAGTTTATCTAGAAAACCAGTTGGTTTAAAATGATTAAGAATAATTTTCTTAACATCTTCGGGTTTTATTTTGGCATATAAAACGGGAGCTTTATCGTGCTCAACTATTTCGAGTAGTGGTACTTGGTGGCACATTCCAACACAACCAACTTGTTTTACATTTACTGCAATTCCTGTAGAGGAAAGCGTTTGATTAACACTTTCTTGTATTTCAGCACTACCGCTGGCAACACAACAAGAACCTAGTCCTAAGCGTATTTCACCTAACTTAGTATCAGTTTTTACAAATTGATTTTCTTTAGTTTCGCCAACTTCAGTTCTTCCAAGAAAATCGTCGATTACTAGTTGAATCTCACCCTGACTAACTTTACCATACGTTACATTATCAATCTGAACAACAGGTGCTAATGTACAACAGCCTAAACAAGCAACTTGTTCGAGTGTAAATAATCCATCGGCATCGGTATCGGCATGTCCTTCGAGTTTAAGCTGACGTTTAAATGCATCGTAAACCTGCATGGCTCCTTTAACGTGGCAGGCAGTTCCAACACAAACTTTTATAGTATGTGTACCTGCTGGAATATGTCTGAATTGAGAATAAAATGTAGATACACCTGTAATTTGAGATTGAGTTATATCGGTTATCTCACATACTTTTTCCAAAGCTTCGCGAGGAAGAAAGTTGAATTCGAGCTGAATAGCCTGTAGAATAGGCAATAGCTTACTCTTATCGGTACCTTGCTCGGCTACAATTTTTTCTATAATATGTTGGATGTTTTGTTCCATTTAATTTTTAAAAGCTAATAATACCATAAGACCTTACTTTTTTATAAAATGTTTATGATATTATTAATTTGCACATTATCACATTTTTAATTATCTCATTATTTACTTCCAATACAAAATAAATTCTTTGCTCCACGAATGTATACTGTACCTTTTGCAAATGCTGGAGTACAGTCCGATTTTTCACCTAATGTTGCTTTCCCAATTATAATTGTTTGACCCGATCTATCGATTACATATAATTTCCCATCAGCTATAACTGGTGAACCATAAAATCCATTATCGAATTCTTTTTTCCAATATACACTTCCATCTTTAGCATTCATACAAACAATGGTGCCATAAGAATTTGTCATAAAGAGTAAATCGTTATATGCAACGGGACTCGATGCATCGGGCAGGTCGTCGTAGCCTTCCCATACAACTTTCCCATCTTTTAAAGCCAATAGTTTTGCATATTCATTGGCAGCGAAAACCAAACCATTAGAATATGCTGGTGATGGACCTATTTCGCCCGATAGACAATTTGTTTTCCAATTTTCTTTACCCGTTTCAGCATCATAAGAAGCTACATAGGGGGTGTTGTTTACAATAATTTCGGCTGTATTTCCTTTTGAAACAATTATTGGTGACGACCAAGAAATACTTCCCAAACGACTTGTATTCCAAATCTCTTTACCGGTACTTGTCGATAAGGCTATGATTTTTCGTGATTTATTGTCATCGTATTGAATGATGAGTTTATCTTTATAAACTTGTAATGACGATGAATATCCATAATGATTATCGGGCATCCCCATATTTTTAGCCCAAACTTGTTCGCCTTTATAATTTAAGCAAATTAGGTCGCCAGTAGCAAAGATTGCAAAAACTAATTCGCCATTGGTAACAAGTCCTGATGCAGAAAAGCCCGTTTCATTTGAAACTTTAGGAACTGATTTGGGACTTCCGGGAATGTTCGTTACATCTTTTGTCCATTTGGACGTACCTTTAAGTCGGTCGAAACAATAAACCTTTCGTTTTGTTTCGTTTGCTCCAGCTATAAAAAGAAAATCACCCCATAAAATGGGTGAATTAAGTCCTGGTAAATCAAGTGGCTTTTTCCAGATAACATTCTTACCCAATGCTCCGTCCCATTGTGTTGGAGTATTTGCTGCATAGCATACTCCCAAACCAAATGCTCCACGAAACGATGGGTAGTTTGCCTTTAATTCAGCTTCTGTAGGAATATGATTTGATGTTACTGTTGCTCCTTCTTTATTTACTTCAGTTGAACTTGCTGTATCGGTAGTTTGAGTTGAGGTTTGTTCCAATGTTGATTGAATTTCTTTAGTAGAACTTTCTGTAACTTCTTTAGATTCTTCGCTTTTAGCAACGTATGTTGTAAAATCGGTATAATATTTCCTTGTGTTAAATGATAGGAATAAAGCTACTAATGAAAGAATTCCAACACTAATGAACAACCATTTTCTTTCTTTTGATTTTATAAACCAGAAATGGTCAAGCTTTTCACTTTTACCCGATTCAATTGATTCTTTTGAAGTATAAATTTTTATTGAGATTAAAAAAAGTACTATGAAAACAAGGATGATAAATCCTCCTGATTTTATTTGCCAATTGGATGTAAAATAGGCTTTACGTGAAAGTAAATCGACAACTCGTATTTGTTCTCTTAGTTCTTTATCGTCAGGTGATGCTTGAAGCTTTTCTACCAATTTATCAATAGAATGTCCTTGGATTGGTTCATATTTTTTGATTTGAATATAGTTCATAATCATTACTATACTTACAAAAACTATGACTGCAACCGATATGTATGCAATATACCGTGCAAGCGTTTTTATCGAACTACTCATAACTCTTTTTTATTTTGCAATGTTCTATTTTTTACTTCCTTTTCGACAGGACAAAACTTGTAACATCTACCACAACTCACGCAATTTCCACGATGGGGTTCATATATTGTTTGTCTGCGAACAATCGATGTTTTTAATAAAGCAAGCCCAAACATAAGTCCAAGAAAGGCTCCTCCAATCCATGTTCCCCAATAAAATTGGTTTTGAATTATTCCTGCATCTCTAAATAATTGCGTAGCTGGAATTCCTGTGGTATGAAAGGCTTCTGATTCTATCGAACCAGTTTTTTTGCCTTGGTCGGTTTCCCATTTCATTTCTTCGGCTAAATGAACCGTTTGATGAATTGTAGACAATGGTTTGTACAATCGCGATGTTATAAAACCTCCCGTAATTGAAAATATAGGAAGTAAAAGTAATATAATCAATAAACGATGTCGTCCTTTTTCCAAAGATTCTGGTTTCAATGCAACTGGTTTGTCAATAGCATTTACAGGGCAAGATGTGTCGCAAAGTTTACATTGAATACATGCTGCTGGAGTTACGGTTGTGTGCCAAAATGCTATTCGCGACAACCAACTAAGAATAACACCATAAGGACATAAAAATCTGCAATATGGTCGGCCATAGAAAATACCTACAATTAAAATCCCAGCACCAAACAGTAACATACCAAGTGAAGCACTTAAGCGAAAGAATCCAATAAATGGATCGTAACGACACATTATAAAATCGGCTCCTGTTGATGCAATTATTAATGCAAAAGTTAAGTAAATGTATGGAATGATACTTAAAACTCGCTCGAGAGTTCGGGGCAATTGCTTGGGTTTAATGTTAACCAAATCTTGAACTGCACCCATAAAACAAACGCCAGCACAAAATGTTCTTCCAAACAGTAAGGTAAACAATAATGGTAAAGCAAAAAAGCCTATTACCGTAATCGGAATCACATAGTCGGCATGAAAAAGCGATAGGCAAACATTTTGAATCGAACCTACCGAGCACACGCATCCAACTTTAATAAATCCAAAGTAAATTATTGAAAATATGCTTGTCCAAATAATAGCCTTACGTGATCGTTTTTTTATAACCAACCAACTCATCAAACAAAGCAAAACAAATAAAACGCTAACATCAAGATACTCGAATACAAGTGATCTGGCATGTACGGTTTGTGTAATTGGCACAACATAACCCGACTCAAACTCAGGTGCTGGAAACCTTGGTTGAGCAGTACTTGTTACCCAAAGACAAGCGAATACTATTGTACTATAAAAATATTTTTTCATGGATCTAAAATTGAATTTATTCACAATCAACCCTTTTTTTCTGGTGGTTGCCAGCCATCTTTAAGTAAATATCCTTTTTTCGAAGGTATTTGTTTAATAGCATCGGCAGGACAAACTTTTGCTATTGAACATTGATTGCAATTCTTACAGTAATCGTGGTTTATTTGTAAATTCAGCGATCCGTTTCCAAAAGCACCACAGCCTTTAACACAGCGTCCACAGCCATTGCACAATGCTTCTTCTATCTCATATTTAAAATAAGGTTTTTCAACATAAACACGTTTTAATGCTTTTGTTGGACATAACTGATTTTCAGCACCCGTATCCAAGTTTTTAACCTGAGGTTTGAAGTATCCACCACATAAATCGCAATATCCGCACATCTTGTATACATGCATACATTTTACTGCCGATAGTCTTAAAATACAATCGGTTGCACAACGTCCACACTGAATACATTTGTAGGGATCAATTTGCCAAACTAAATCATCTGACATCGATTTGTTCAGCTCATATCCAGTTATAGAACCAATAGCAACTAATGCTGCTGCTTGTAGTCCTAATTTTAGAAAATTACGTCTATTGATTTTATTATCGCTATCAAATAGATTTACTTTATCTTCATCATTCATACAATTCTATTTGCTTATTTCTTTAAATATATGAATTACACCTGCTTTGGGCTCAAGTATAAATATATTGTTATTTGATCCAAAGGCAATATCTAAACCAGTAGCACCTGCATCGAAATGTTGGGGACCAGCAATTGCACACTCAAAAGTACCTGACGAATTATACCTTTTTACTCGAACAAGTCCTTTTTCCGATGTAATAAATGATCCATCGCTTCCAATTGCAAAATGCGAAGGATTGCAACAGCCACAAAAATCTTTAAGATTTGCCGATGATTTACCCCATGAGCTTTTAATGGTTCCATCTTTTTTAAAATTAACGAGTAAATGTTTTCCTGGATTTGCAACCCATAACGAACTGTCAGAACCTATTGCTATATCAAAATATTTACTTGGAAGTACAAAACAATCGATATCGTCTTTATTTTTCGAACCAATAGTTCTGATAAAAGTTCCCTTTAGGTCATACTCAAACACAATAGCCTCATTTGCATCGGCTACAAAGATAGAATTGCCAACTGCTAACGATGTTATAATTGCTTTGGGCGAATCAACCGACCATCTATTTCTTATGCTTCCTTCAGCTAAATATGCTACTATTTGATTAGCTATTGCAGCATATAATATATTGTTTTTGTCAATTGCTAATGCTGTAGCAGTTCCTTCTGTTTTAATAGCAGTTTTCTTCTGTCCATTATTTGTAAAGATTGCTATTTCATTATCACCAGAGACATATATGTTTTCATTTTTATCGATCGCAATAGCAGTACTATTCTGTAATTGTGTTTTAAAGTTGCTTGTATCCAATTTGCAGAATTTAGCTTTGTCAATATTTCCAATACTATCGATATTCAATTCAAAAGGGTTTTTCACAACTGTTCCATGATCGATTTTTAAAATAAAACTGCCAATTGTTGCTATAATTATGGTAATAGCTATAATTAGGATTATGGTTAGTATATTATTTTTCATTCTGTTATGGTTTTAAATCTAAACAATAAATGTTTTTTGAATCTCTAAGAAGTAAATAACCATCGGCAAATGCAAAAGGCCCCCAAGCATCTTGACCTTCGAATATTCTTTTCTGATTTACCAATTTAAATGAATTTTCCGATGCATCTATCATACTTAAATTTCCTTCATCATCGAGAATTAGAAATTTGTCATTTATTTTAATGTAAGGTCCTAGTCCGTAACGATTTGATTTTCCACTCGACCAAATAGGTTTTGTTAAATCACTCGTTTTGTAGCAAATAAATTGATTTCTATTCACCCCAGCATCTTTAGGAAGAATTCCATAAATATTTCCATTGCTAACGATTGGTGTTTGTTGTTCCGAAGCTAGTCCTTTGTGTGGTGGAAATTTACTATCTAATGTAGCTTTGAACGAACCATTATTCTTCGATATTTTTAATATTGCTCCACCTGCTCCGTATCCTCCAGTTATAAATATTTTATTATTACCAATATAAACTGGCGATGGTGCAATAACAGATGGCGACCATTCAGAAATTTCCCAAAGAAGTTTGCCTTTGTCAGCTTCTTCGGCCGATACACCCAAAGTACCACCAATTGATGCATATACATACATTTTCTTACCTTCTATTGTCATTGGAATAACCGAAGAATGCGACATTTTCCAATTCTTTGGATTTGGAGTTTCCCACAAAACCTTACCCGTTTTACAATCAACAGCTATCATCAATGCTTTGCCAGCAACGGCTAGTATTGCAACATTATCTACTATTAAGGGGCACTGACCTGTGTACCATAATGGAGTTTCGGTATTATATTGTTTTTCGAGATCTATTCCCCAAAGCAAATCGCCAGTAATTCGATTGGTGCACATCACATGGCAACGAGGTCCCATACATACAACATAATTTTCATTAACAGCAGGAATAGTCCGCGACATACCATGATTTCGCTTTACATGAACTCGGTACCATCTTCTCCAAAGCTCAACTCCCGTTTCTAGTGAAACACATTTTAAAATATCACCTTTTTTAACTTCATCGTAATCCATATAATAGACTAAACCATTGTAGATTACTGGTGCAGCATGACCTTCACCAGTTCCTACAGACCAAACTACTTTTGGATCTTTAGCTTTCCAATTTTCATTAATTGGTGTAGATGTTTTTAGTATATTATCGTGATTTTCACCACGAAACATTGTCCATTTACCTGAAAGTGTTGAAGTTATTGAAGTTTTTCTTTCGAAAAATTCTCCAATCTTTGTGTTCTCCGAATTTGCTAAAACACTTTTATTATCGGGTTTATCCAATCCAGGATTATAAATAATAAAATCGGCTGTAGGGTCTTTAAATAACCAAAAGAATAGCGTTAACAAACTTAAACTTGTTAACGCTATTACTATTATTTTGATGTGTTTATTTGTCAATTTACTTAAATCACTATAAGAGAGTACTCTTGTTTTTACTTTTACTTTATTGCATATGCTAATAAAGTATTTCCATGTCGAATATATAAAATTCCTTTTTCGATTACTGGGTGAGCCCAATGTTGATCTGTTCCCAATTTTATTTTGAACTTAGATTTTAAGGTGAATCCTTTACTATCAAATTCCATCAAACCTACATCACCATTGTCGGCATAACCAAATAACAAACCATCGGCACTCACTATGGCTCCTTGTTTTAACGAATCTGTCTTAAATAAAACGGTTCCTGTTTTGGGATCTAATGCTTGCCAGCTTCTATCGTTTTGATGACCTGAACCAATAATGTAATCATTTAACCAAACAGCTCCACCAATTTGATTGTCGAGCGATTCGTTTCTCCAAAGTTCAGTTACACTTTTCCCATCATCAGCTATTTTCAACATTACACCACCTGTTTTGTAACCTGTAACACTATATAAGTATCCATCTTTGAATAGTGGAGTATTGGGATGAATGCTATATTTATTTTTCTGAGAAACCTTCCAAAGTAAAGATCCATTTTCTGCATCTAAACCAATAATATCATCGGTTAACGATGTCGCTAAATATTTTTTTTCTTTGTATTCAAATAATAATGGGCTACAATAAGCCGACTTTTCATTTGTTGCATTAGATTTCCAGATAGTTTCGCCATTATCAATATTTAAAGCAACAATCGATACACTATCACCTCCAATTGTAAAATATACTTTGTTCCCATTAATAACGGGTGATTCTGTAACTCCAAATGTTATATTTCGAGCTCCAAATTTCTTTTCTAAATCTACACTCCATATTTTTTTGCCAGTTTTTGCATCGAAACTAACTGCTTCGTTTTTACCAGTTTGAAAAAAGAGTTTTCCTTTGTAATATACTGGTGTAGCTCGAGATCCAGGGTATTTTGAATCCCATTCAGCACCATATTGTACCTTCCAAATTAATGTACCTTTTAAGTCAAATGCAAACAATGTTCCTGTGCTATCAACTTCACCCGTTGTAAATATTTTGCCTTCTGCAATTGTTACTGTTGAAAATCCCTTACCCAATCCATCGTAGCTCCACAACAATTTAGGACCATCAACAGGCCATGATCTTAGGAGTCCAGTTTCATTGTAAATACCCGATCTATTTGGTCCACGCCAATCAACTAAATCTTGTGCAATACAATTGAATACTAATAAATTAACTGCAAATGCTGTTATTATTCTTTTCATATTTTTTTTACTTTTTTAATCTTTTTACTTAATGATCGATTTATTCACAAATATACTATTTTCTAATACATAAATTTTTAATTACTATCATTAAATAAAATTATTAACTTCTTGAATATAAAGGGTACTACGTATAAATTACAGTCATTAAAAAGTATGATCTCAATATTGTAGTTTATTTTATTGCATATGCTAACAACGTATTTCCATGTCGAATATATAATACACCTTTTTCAATTACTGGGTGAGCCCAATGTTGATCTGTTCCCAATTTTATCTTAAACTTAGATATAAGATTGAACCCTTTATTATCAATTTCCAAAAGTCCAATATCACCATTATCAGCATAACCGAATAATAAACCATCGGCACTTACAATCGCACCTTGTTTTAATGAATCTGTTTTGAATAGAACGGTTCCAGTTTTTGGGTCGAGAGCTTGCCAACTTCTATCGTTTTGATGGCCTGAATCTATTTGTTTGATAGATAGTGATATAGGAGAAAAAGAAAAAGGAGAACTTATCAAAAATGATAAGTTCTCCTGTCAAGTGGAGTTGCCGGGAGTCGAACCCGGGTCCGGAACAAGGAACAACAATGCTTTCTACATGCTTAGCGACTTTATTACTTGTCGGGCGTTAACTGGGAAAGTGCACCCCATTAAAACCGTATCTCCTTAATTTTGCTCGAGGCTCGGAGAAAACCTCAAACTATCCTAGTTTAATGATGCGTCCCGTGATCAGGCTTGTACCAGGCGGACTGCCCGCGAAACGTCTCGTCTCCTCACCTAGTGAAGAGATGAAGCTAATCTACTTGATTCGATTAAGCAGCAAGAGCAAAGTTTGATTCGCCATATGAAATTTTTGGAAACAGTTTAAAGGGTTAATTCCATAGCCCTGCATGCTTACATCCTCACTCTACCTGCCGTCAAAACCAGTCAACCCCGTGAAAATGTTCTGCAAAGATACAATTATTTTTGCAGAACATTTTCGTGATTTCAATTTGATATAAAAAATAAAACCCTTCGAGTAGTTAAACTAGAAGGGTTTTGAATATTCATAATAGTAATTATACTATTTTCTTTGCTTCAATAATCTTATTCTCGATTTCTAAAGCAAGATCTGGATTATCTTTAAATAATTGTTTTACGGCGTCGCGACCTTGACCTAGCTTTGTTGTTCCATAACTAAACCACGAACCGCTCTTTTTGATGATTTCTAAATCAGCACCAATATCAATGATTTCACCAATTTTCGAAATCCCTTCACCAAATATCATATCAAATTCAGCTTGTTTAAATGGAGGTGCAACTTTATTTTTAACAACCTTAACCTTTGTGCGGTTTCCGATTATGCTATCTCCATCTTTTATTTGACCTATTCTGCGAACATCAATACGTACCGATGCATAAAACTTTAATGCATTACCACCTGTTGTTGTTTCTGGATTACCAAACATTACTCCAATTTTATCGCGAAGCTGATTGATAAATATTACACAAGTATTCGTTTTGTTTATACTACCAGTTAATTTTCTTAATGCTTGCGACATCAAACGTGCTTGTAATCCCATTTTCGAATCACCCATATCGCCTTCTATTTCAGCTTTTGGTGTTAATGCTGCTACAGAGTCAACTACAATAATATCTATTGCTCCTGATCGAATTAAATGGTCTGCAATTTCTAATGCTTGTTCTCCATTATCTGGTTGTGAAATAAGAAGATTTGCAGTATCTACGCCTAACTTCTCAGCATAGGTTTGGTCAAAAGCATGTTCAGCATCTATAATAGCTGCAATTCCACCTGCTTTTTGTGCTGATGCAATAGCATGAATTGCTAATGTTGTTTTACCCGACGATTCTGGACCATAAATTTCAATAACACGACCACGAGGATATCCACCAATTCCTAATGCAAAATCGAGCATTATTGAACCTGAACTAATACTTGGAATATCTTCCACAGCACTATCGCTCATTTTCATAATCGTTCCTTTTCCGTAAGCCTTATCTATTTTATCTAGTGTTGCTTGTAGTGCTTTTAGCTTTTCTAATTTTAGATTTGCTATATCATCATTATTTGCCATAATTATCCTTCAATTGTTTTTAAAATTTGTTCTGTATGATTTTTTGTGTCTACCTTATTGAAAATGTGAGTGATAATGCCATTTTCATCAATAATAAATGTTTTGCGATTTACTCCAAAATATTTCCTTCCGCACAAAACTTTTTCACCCCAAACTTCATATTGGTTCACAATTTCATGTTCAGTATCGCAAAGTAAGGTAAGACGTAAATGATATTTTACTATAAACGATTTGTGCGATGCTTCTTTATCTGGACTAACTCCTACAATTTCAAAACCTTTTTCTTTTAAAATGTCAAAGTTCTCACTTAAGTTACATGCCTCTGCTGTACAACCTGGAGTGTTATCTTTTGGGTAGAAATATAAAATTACTTTTTTACCTTTAAAATCTTCAAGAGAAACAATTGAGCCTGAATGTGTTCTACCCTTAAATATTGGGGCTTTTTGTCCAACTTCTATCATCTTATTATTATTAAAAATGTCACAATTAAATTAATTAAACGAATATATTACTTTATGGAATAACTTGCAAATCAAATAGCATATTGTTAATTCTTTCTGTCGTTTGCAAATATCTATCCTTATAACGACAAACTATGACATAGTTGTCATTATAATTTTAATTGTTTTTAAATTATATTTTTTAAGGTGAAAAGAATAAAACTCAATTTGTATATATCTTTCTTTTGATTTTAAAAACCACAACTAAAAGTCACATCAACAAAATCTGCTTGTGTTTTATTGGTGTTTATATATAATCCAATTGCTGGGTTTAATTTTGGCTTATCAGCTTTATTCAATAAATAGTATGCAAATCCCGATTTTATTGATAACCATCGTTTTTGATTCCAGATTTTTTTATTCTCGTTTGACTCATCAACCATTACTCTTTGGAAGAATGGGTTGTAAAATTTAATTGAAGGCTCAAGAAGGAATCCTATTTTCCCAATTTGCCATTCATCTCCAAATATAAAACTAACGACCCACGAATTAGCATTTTCTTTACCTCTAAAGTAACCTTCACTAATCATGTAATCATGGTAACTTGTAAAATAGCTTGCTTGAAGACCCAAACGAATATTGTTAACAGTACCCAATTTTTTTGAAATATAACCACTAATACTATAAATAGGGTAGAGAGGTCCACCATTAGGACTAACAGTTCCCGATAATTGTTGATAACCTAATGACAAACGGCTATTTACTAAAAACTGTTTTTGAGGGCAAGTATCAATCTTTGCTTGTTTGAAAACTGTTTTCATTGGTTTATATCGTAAACCAACATTCCAAGCAAAATCGTTGAATCCATAGTTCGGTATTTTTATATGCCCTGTAGAAAAATGGAAAATCGAATATCCAGCATTAAGGGTAATTTGTTTTGTTATTTTAACAAATGCACCAAAATTGAAATTTGTCATATTAGTAACATGCGATCCTAAAATAAGATTATCTGGATTGTTTATTCTGTTGTAAGGTTTTGTATTGTATGCAAAACCAGTTCCTAATTTAATTAATCCTCCCCAACGTTTTTGACTACGTATTTTAATAACCATATTTGGACAAATACCATACGATCGTCCAATAATTGAATCATTTCCTAAAACGGTGTAAAATAAGTTTATTCCAACATCAGGAAGTCCATAGCTATGATGCCATGCTTGTGATCCATCAGTTTGCCATAAAATATTTAAACCGTAATAGCGACTGTTACTCACTTTGGGACTACTTGAATATATTTTCATCATTTTTCCTTGATTATAATCTAAGGCAAATGTCATATTCTGAAGAGTTGATGTTTTGGGACCTTCGTTTTGGGAATAAGCTTCAAACGAAGACAGAAACAGAAGAACTAAAATAGTTATAAAAGCCAAAAAACGCATACAATTTTTTTGGATGTGAAATTACAAAAAATAATTAATTTGGAATTTTTTTGTGGATATAATTTTAAAGTAAAAAATGTAAAAACAAGCAACCTGCTAACCAACACTACACTAAATCAAACCCTCATTAAATCTAGTAATAAACAAGCCGCAACATGAAAAGAAAACCCCGCAGGTTGCTTGTAAATTTTAAATATCTTAAAAAAAGGCAGTAGCAGAGAGAGAGAGAGAAAACATGAAAACAGGAAGGATATGAAAAATTACCGAGAAAACAACTATAGGTGCTACTGCCAATTTATTTTAATTTCTTACTTTTCAAAGATCTTTTAGAACGATGTTTTGTTCCTTTATTATTATAGTACAAAGATACTATAATATTGTGTTCAAATGCAAGGTTTTATCACTCAATTTTGTGTGTTTATTTGCTGAATTTTGATAAGTGAAACCCGTCTTTTTATTTGTTAATATTTACAACATTGTTCTTAATTGCAAATAGAACAAGCTTTATAGAATTCGATGAACCTGTTTTTTCTAATAAATTTGCTCTATGTCTTTCAACTGTTCTTAAACTAATATTTAAGATTTCAGCTATTTCATAATTTGCTAATCCTTTACAAATATACGTCAAAACTTCAATTTCTCGTTTCGAAATATTAATATTTGTTACATTTGTTTTATTTTTTATTATTTTCAATAAAAGCTCTTGAGAAAAATATGAATTTCCTTCGTACACTTTATTTACAGCTGCTTTTAACTCTGAGCTATCTGCATCTTTCAATATAAAGCCACGAACTCCTATATCAATCATTGTGTTATAATATTGTTCGTCGTCATACATCGACAATACTAAGATATTTAAATCTGGATATTTTTGTAAAGCTATTTTTGAAGCTTCAATACCATCCATTTCTGGCATTTTTATATCCATTAATACTAAATCTGGTTTCTTTTCTTCTAATAGTTTTAAAAATTCTTTACCATTAGCAGCTTCACCAATAATTTCTACATCTTCTATTTCACGTAAAATGAAGCTTAAACCATTTCTAAATAACTTATGATCATCTACAATTACAACGTTTTTCTTTGCCATATTATTTTTATTTATTTAATTGGTTCTGTCTTGGTATTGAGTTCAAAATCAACCCCTTTCCCTTTTTCAGAAACCATATGATAATCACCATTAATAGCCTTAACTCTACTCAATATATTAAATAATCCTAACCCAGTTTTCCGCTCTTCCATTTGTTCAAGAACATTGAATCCTTTTCCATTGTCTTTGAATTTCAAAGATAATACTTTTTTATTATATTGTAAAGATAATTCTATATGTTTTGCATCTGCATGTTTTAATGTGTTGTTTAACAATTCTTTGAAAATTCTAAAATACACGATTTCTATGTTGTTTGGGAAACGTAAATTGTTGCAATTTGTGGTAAATTTAATAACAATTAAGTCTTTTGCTATTGCAATTGTATTATTAAATGCTGCAACTAAACCATAATTCGATAATAAATGTGGGCTTAGTGAATTCGAAATTTCCCTAATACTTGTAATAGCTTGTTTTACCAAGTCCATTACATGTGTTGTTATATATTGAATTTTTTCTTCTTCTTTAGTGTCTTTAACAAGCGATAGATACATTTTCATACTTGATAGTAATGGACCTATTTCGTCATGTAAATCAACAGCAAGGCGGTTACGTTCTTTTTCTTCTGTTTCAACTACTGTGTTTAGTAATTTTTGTTCAAATCGTTTCCGTAACGATATGTTTTGTACAATTGTTAAAACCAAAGAGTGATCGGCATATTGAATTAACTTACTTTTTATTTCAACAGGTAGACTTAATCCTACTATATCAAGAATTTCAGTTTCAAGATTGAAAACTTGATCGTCGGTTTTAATTTCTGTTATGCTTTTTTGTATTGTTTTTCTTTGTTCTGGTATGCACATATTATAAAAGTTTGCTTCTACTAACAAATCTTTATGTGTCCATCCAATTATGCTTCTAAATTCTTCATTATAATCGTAAATAATACCATTATAGTCATGAATTACAATACCATCAGTACTATTATTATAGATCTTTCTAAATTTCTTTTCACTATCTTGAAGTGCTTTTTCAAACTGTTTTCTTTCAGAAATATCTATGTTAAAGACTAAAATTCCTTTTATTTCATTGTTTATTTTAATTGGTGAAAGTACATTTTGATAATATACTTTTTTGTTTTCAGCATTGTTTATTTGTATTTCATACTGAACATCTTTACCATCTTGAACATCAATTATCTTTGATAAACAACTATCTATTAATTTACTGTCTATGTTTCTAGAATCATCAATATCTAGTCCAGTTAAATCACCTAATAATTGTTTCGAAACTTTGTTCTGTATGAAGCATGTATTATTATCATCAAATGCCCAAAATCCAAATGGTATATTTTGAATTAATGCTTCAAATAAAGCTTCTTGTTCACTTATAGGTGCAATTGTTTTTTGTTGTCTTAACTGATTACGGAGATTTTCGTTTTCTTGTTCCAACAATTCAATACGTTGTTCTAATTGTGATATAGAATTTGTCTTTTCCATATTATATATATTGTTGTACCAAACTATCAATTGGCGATTGCAAAATTTTATCTATTTCAATTTCTCCTGCTAATGCACATTCCATTAAAATATCTTTAAAATGATGTGCTACAGAACCAACACATCTTACTTTATAGTCGGTGTAATTGCCAAAAACTTTCACATGTTTATCTATGAATTCAAGAAAACACTCCGATACCATATATCTAATATAAGGATAATGAATAGTATCTTTTAAAAAATAAGTGTATTGTGCTAAATATCTATTAGGATTGGGTTTACGGTATACATTTTCAAGAATACTTTCTCGTGAAATAGGATATTGATCTTCAAGTAAGGTTTTAAGATCGCTTGGAAGTTCGTTGTTTAAATATCGTTTTAATAAAGTTAAGCCTAAATGTGCTCCACTACCTTCATCTCCTAAAATATAACCTAACGATGGTGAATTTGATTCTATTGACTCTCCATTCCATAAACAAGAGTTTGAACCTGTTCCTAAAATAATAGATATTCCTTTTTGATTATCAAATAATGCTTTTGAAGCTCCAAACATATCTGTTTCAATTTCGATATGAGCCGATGGGAATAAATATGTTAAACCTTCAAATAGTATTTCTTTTTTACTTGATGTTGAACAACCAGCACCAAAGAAAACGATTCTTATAATTGTATTCTTATTATATGTTACAGGAAAATTTTGTGAAACTTCCTTAACTAAATCTTCC
>Ga0302286_10001031_pt1 | contig 21171 bp, 18 predicted proteins | sample III_Fen_E2_3_FD_198765 | JGI IMG/M metagenome (GOLD analysis project Ga0302286, IMG submission 198765) | Peat permafrost microbial communities from Stordalen Mire near Abisko, Sweden - III_Fen_E2_3 | ecosystem: Environmental > Terrestrial > Soil > Wetlands > Permafrost | place: Sweden: Abisko...
CAACCTTCATGCATAAATAAAAAAGAAGCTGACCCACAGGACAACTTCTTTTTTATTTGCGGCATCAACTACCACTATAGAATCACTTTCCCGATACGGCTTCCAACTTTAACCAGCAAGACTCCATGTGCGGTTAGCGGTATTGTATTTTGTCCTTCGACAGCCAACTGCTTCACCAACTTTTGTCCAATCGAATTAAATATCTCAACAGATTCGCCTGCAGTTGCATTAAACAAGACACTCCCATCTACAGCTGTTACAATTAATGAGGCAGCAGGAACATTCACATCGGTTGTAACAGCAGCTGTACCATTTAGTGTCCTCACCACAGCCATGGCACCAGTGCTTGACATTGTCAATGTAGCCGTATTGTTTCCGACAGATGTTGGCAGATACGTAATTGTAACAAAGGTATTCGGAACATTTCCGCCTGTTTGTGTTACAGTATATTGAGAAAGGGAAAATAATGAAGCATCTACACCTGTAATGGCAAGTCCCAAATCAACATTTAAGTTTACTCCGCTGACATTTAAAGTCTGAGATACGGGAGTTCCTTTGACAGTTGCGAGTGCTGGATCCGTTATATCGATTAACGTAATTGACGGGTTTGGGATAACAGTTCCACTGCAGGCAATAAGACTTGTATTCGCATTCAGGGAAGCGACAGATATATTTTCATTGTAATTTCCTGCAGCCAAGCCTTGTTTTAAACGAGTATAGATAGAAGTAGCTGAAACACTTCCCCCTGATTGGGTTAATGTGATTGGATTAGTGGCAACAAAAGCAGGTCCCGTACCTGTTGATATTTCATAATCTGCAGGTGGCGTCACAACAATGTTGTCGGCCAGGCTATTGCCCCCAATGGTAACACTTTTCTCAACAGAAGGCCCATTTGTTGCCACGTAGGTAAAGCCAGAAATAGTATTCGAAGAAACAGTAAGGAAAGATGTATATCCCTGTGCCAAATTAATAGCGCCTAAATATATGTTCCCGTTTGTCCTGGTGGTATACACCCATTTCAAAAAGCGTGAAGTGGTAAGTAAGTTTGTAAATGGTTCAGTCACGATCGATCCTGTCGCTAAAGCAGTTCCTGTCGTATTATTATAAAGCTGTACAGTTGTATAAGTCACACCATCAGCCGATTGTTGCAATGTAAAATCCCCGGGGAATCTTGATGCTGTATTACCTGTACCAGCAATCCACTTCAAATTAAACGAAAGAGTTCCAGGTATCCCGGAAAAATTCAATATTACAGCATTACCTGTAGTACTAAATTTCATCTTTGGTGATGAAGTGACATCAGCACCGAGTCCTATTGAAGTTAAACCGGGAACTGCAGATCCGGGAGCACCTCCATCATAGACAAAAGGAAGGGTAGCCTGCCCCCTTACAAAGACATCAGGCACAAAAAGCAATGCTCCTAAAATTACTATTTTAAATAAAGTATTACTTTTCATGTTATTTGTAAACTAAAATATAAATAATCGTCTTAAAAACCTATCAAAATCTAATTCTTTGCAAATATAACAGAGTTTCTCTTAATCTGATATATTTGTTATGAATTATATTGCAAAATGATCTTAACTTATCCATAATGCATAGAAAAAGGAATTATCCCATAAGCATAATCTTTCATATTGCATCCATCAAACTCAAAGCTACAATCAGTAAAAGCACAAAGCAATTAAATCCAATTGTAATTGTTGAAAGCTGATTCCTCTATTGTATCGGGTTCAGGCTGTTGCATTCAATCAGGCAATAAAGAATTATACACTGAATTATCAATCATCAAACTCATCATAGCTTTATCACGGTCATAAGCAAAACAAATGCATTGAAACCAAACAGATAAAATCCAATAAACTAAAAAATATCGCTTACATCATCCAGAATTTGAAATAAATAGTTACTTTTGCAAGCTTTTTCTATAAACAAAATTCAATCTAACTTACTTAGATCAATAATATTTAATTCATCCGACTCATTTACATCTTACAAATTAATTCCTAAAGAAGAAAAATGAAAAACAAATATAAAGACCTCATTGAACAAAGTTTTGAATTTCCAAATGAAGAATTCAATATCGTCGAAAACGAATTAGAATGGTGTGGGGTACCGTTAATGGATATCATCAAACAATACGGGACACCTTTAAGAATATCGTATTTACCTAAAATTGCAGACAATATCAGAAAAGCAAGACGCATGTTTAATGTGGCTATGGCAAAGGTTGATTACGAAGGCGATTACAATTATTGCTATTGCACCAAGAGTTCGCACTTTTCATTTGTCATGGAAGAAGTCCTGAAACACGACGTTCACATTGAGACATCTTCCGCATTTGACATCAACATAATGGAGTCATTGTATGAACAAAAGCTACTTAAGCTTGACACTTTCATAATATGTAATGGATTCAAACGGCCTCAATATGTTGAAAACATTCAGAACCTAATGCGTCAGGGATTCACAAATGTCATACCTGTACTTGACAATAAGTTCGAACTTGACTTATTCCTCAAAGACTTTGATATCAAGTTCAAGGTAGGCATGCGTATTGCTGCTGAAGAAGAACCTAAGTTTGACTTCTATACTTCCCGCCTGGGTATCCGTTATAACGATATCATTCCTTATTACACCAAACACATTGCCAACAATCCGCAGGTTGAGCTAAAGATGCTTCACTTCTTCATAAACACCGGGGTGAAGGACACTGCATATTACTGGAATGAACTGAACAAAGCAGTAAACCTGTACTGTGAGTTGAAAAAGAAATGCCCTCAACTGGACAGCCTGAATATCGGAGGTGGATTTCCCATCCAGACACATCTGGATATGGTATACGACTATGAATATATGGCTGAAGAGATTGTAGCTCAAATAAAAACTATTTGTACACAAAATGGAGTCCCGGAACCGCATATCTTTACTGAATTCGGCTCATATACGGTAGGTGAAAGCGGTGCCATGTTATATTCTATCGTGAATCAAAAGAAACAAAATGACAGGGAACTCTGGAACATGATCGACAGCTCATTTATGACTACTTTGCCTGACACCTGGGCCATTAACCAACGATATGTATTCCTGGCTATCAACAACTGGGATTCGGAATACGAACGCGTAAACTTAGGTGGATTGACCTGTGACAGTGAAGATTTCTACAATGCGGAGGTTCATTCAAATGCGGTCTTTCTCCCAAAGATGCACGAGGAATGCGAACAATATATCGGATTCTTCCATACGGGTGCTTATCAGGAATCGCTGAGCGGTTTTGGAGGCATTCAGCACTGTTTAATACCAGCGCCTAAATTGGTTATTATTGATCAGGATGAAGATGGTGAGTATTACACGAAATTGTTTGCAAAAGAGCAAAGCTACAAATCGATGCTGAAGATTCTGGGGTATTAATCCCATATAAGAAACTTCCTGTAAAATGGATACAACAACAAAAAACGTGCTCTGAAAAAATCAGAGCACGTTATTTTTAGTAGAATCATTCACCTTCTTCTAAAAAATTGGGGGAAGTATTCAGTTTATTGATAAGTGGGTTGGCATACATTTCCAATATTTTCAACCTCAGGAAACTTTCATCTTTATTTTCAAGATCTATTTTAGCAATTTGCATTGTCAAATACCGTTCAAAATCCAATTTCTCAACAGGAGAGTATTCATTTGTAAAGTGTTTGCCTCCTTTGATTGCATCAAAGGCAATTTTATTGTTTGGAAAAATTGTGTAATTGGCATGGATACGTCGATCGATTAATTCTGTCACAAGAGTAATTTGCTCATTACGGCTGGAAGTTTCAAGAGCAATCTTCTTCAATTCATTATTGATCGAACCTGTGATTTCATAAACAACGCTTCCTTTATATCCCATTACGCCGGTTTGCATATTGAGTAAATCATCCTCAGGATTCTTTTTGAAACAGGAATTATCACGCCGTTGTTGCATCTCCTTTGCTTTCAGGTAGTCGCACGGATCATATTCGTACGAAATGCTTAACGGACAGATATTTAATTTGATTAGATTATCGATAAAACTATCTTCCCCAAACATGTTCAACATCTTTAATAAGCTTTCCTGTGTCCTGTCGTTTGAATCCTTAGCACGACCTTCACGCTGGGCTATCCAGATGGATTGGTTCTCGGCAATGGTCTTAGCAATATAAGCAGACAACCGCTTTGAACTTTCCAGTATCTGACGGGCACTTAAACCACGCTTGACTATAAAGCTTTTGTTTACCCGCACCAAATCTTCAATCCATGGATATATCAATAAATTATCCCCAATCGCTATTTGCACTGTATCCATATCCTTTTCAATAAACTTCCCGCAAAGGAAAGCTGAATCCAGAATGATATCACGATGGTTGGATATATACAGATACGATGTAGAGACATCAATCTTCTCAAGTCCGTTTAGTTTTATCCCTTTCGTCATATTGGCTTCCAGATATTGCAGGAAAGGATAAACCATAGCCTTTTGAAAAGCATAATTGGATTGAAAGGTCATTAAACGCTGTTTAATGACATCCTTGGGCAAAAGCGGATAAATAGTGCTAAGCACCTTCATAAATTGCTTTTCGTTACAAAGACGTTCTAATACTTCATGTACCTCTTCGTTCTTATAACAGCGTATTTCTTCAAAATCAAATTCCATGGTCTTTTCAAATTAAAAAGAATGAATACTCTTTCACTATCAAATCATCTATTTAATGACATGATCAAAAATAAAACTCAAATAAATAAAAACTACCGGTGCTGCCAACAGCATGCTATCAAATCGATCAAGCAATCCACCATGTCCCGGTATCACATCCCCCGAATCTTTCACTTTGACGGTTCGTTTCATTAACGATTCTATTAAATCACCGAAGGTCCCGAAAATTACAATGATTTCAGAGAAAATAAACCAGTTGATTAAACTTATCTGAGGGATGAACAATGAAAACACATACCCTGACAACAAAGCGGCTAATGCTCCTCCAATAAAACCTTCCCATGACTTCTTGGGTGAAATCCGTTCAAATAAGCGATGCTTTCCAATTGAAACCCCAACCAGATAAGCACCGGTATCATTCACCCAGATAGTGGCAAACACAGCTAAAAGAAGCAGAGGTTGCCAGTTGTCGATAAAAAGTATATAGTTCAACAATGCAAACGGGAGCGCTATAAAAACCTGTCCAAGTATAAAATAAGCCCAGTTGTTCAGCGGATTTTCCTTTTGTTGATATAATTCTAGGATTAATACCAGGACTACATAGAATCCGTAAAGAGAATAAACGGGATAACGCCAAAAACCTGAAGCATAGACAAAAGAACTAAGAAAAAGCAAAACTCCTCCTATCAAAGCCGTTCCTGAGTTTACATTTATCGTCGGTTGTTTATTCGACAAATGGTGAAATTCAAACACTGCCCAACCGCATACGATTGAAAAGAAAGCAGCAAAAGTAAAGCGACTGAGCAATATAGAACCAACAATTAAAGTGACAAAAATAAATCCGCTCAAGGTTCGTTTTACAAAATTATTCATAGGTATTCGGATATAATAAGAAATAAATATTCTATTTGTTATAGGTATTAGTTTGTTTTCAAAAGCTTCATCAGTTCATCCAGTTTTGGTGAGAGGATAATCTCAGTCCTTCGGTTGCTGGCTCTTCCTTCAGGTGTAGAGTTTGAAGCCCTTGGTGAAAATTCACCTTTCCCTGAGGCTGTAAGACGTAATGGAGAGATCTGATACTCATCAGTAAGTATCCTGACAATAGAAATAGCCCTGGCAGCACTTAAATCCCAATTATCATGATACACGGCTGTCTTGATTGGAATATTGTCCGTATGACCTTCCACCAGGATATCAATGTCGTTGTTTTTATTCAGCACATCCGCCAATACTCTAATGGCTTCCGTACCTTTTGTTTCAATGGCCGCACTCCCTGATTTAAACAATAATTTATCAGACATAGACACATAGACTTTTCCGTTCTTTATTTCAACAGACAACTCATCGGATTTAAACCCTAATAAAGCATCCCGCAGGATTTTATTCAATCGGCCGGTTATAGAGTCCTGTCGCGCCACAATTTTCTTCATGTCATTTAATGCACTCTCCCTGTCTGCCAACAGACTTTCCTTTGCCATCAATTCATCCGACTTCTGTTTCAACTCATCCGACTTATTCTTTAATGCTGCACTAAACTGTTCCGATTGCGACAGTTTATCATTAGCCAGGTTGTTGTATCGCTTTTCCAGAGTTTTAATATCGTTCCCCAATGAGGCAGTATCTTTTTTCAACGCATATATTTCATTTTCCCTGGCAGAAAGTGTGGTGCATAATGAATCACGTTCGTGAATTACGGTCAATACAGCTTTAGGCAGAAATAACTTTTTTGTCGGTTTAGGATCTCCGCATTTATAGATGGGAGAGCATGAAAAAGCAAGGGTCAGCACAAAAGAAAGAAGAACCAGGTTAGATAGTTTCATTTTAATATTTTTGAGTAATTAAACAACAATATAATTAACTGAATTGACAGGCTATATTTAAAGTGTGTCCGGGCAATCCTGTAAAAGAATTTAGTCAGAACATATATTTCATAATTCAACATTATTGCTTGGGAAAATTGGCGTAGAAAGCAAGTATAAAACGATACAAAGATAGCAAAACTTTATACTTTGCATAGAAAAACGACAAATTCTTTTGGACCATGTGCCCCTAGAACCAATGTTTTTTCAATATCAGCCGTTCGGCTGGGACCAGTGATGGTTGAAATGGAGGAAGGGATTGCATCTCCATATTTTTCCTGAATAGCAATGTACGCTTCTTCCGGATAATTTACAAGTTGTGAGGCATGTGCTAATACAATATGAACAGGTGGAAATACATTCATTTGTCTTCCCGATTCAGAGGCCGATGAGACGACTACACTGCCTGTCCGGGCTACCAAAAACTCACATCCGGTAATACCTGCCTGCATACTGTCAAAATCGGTCTTATCGTTCGAAAACGGAATATGGTAAGCACTCAGTTGTGTTGAAACATATGAATCCAGACAATACAGGTAAGGAATTTCCTTTTGCAGGACAAATGAACTTAACCGGGCATACAGATCCGATTCATTATCACAGAGAATACACTGCCCGTTAATTAATTCCAATTCATTCTTAAAGCACGTCACGGCATCAGGCAAGATTGGTTTGTATATCCCTTCTGAATTCAAAACTGCTGTATTAGCAGCAAAAGCCGGTCTTTTAAGACCGGCTTCTGCTATTTTATGTAAGATTATCTGACGCGAAGAATTAACTGGCATGATCTTCTGTATTTCCAATCGGTACAACTTTCGTCACTGGAGCTTTATCAGGTTTTGGCTCTTCCAGTTCTTCCGTTTCACCATTCTGAGCCATCAATTCATCATTTCGGGAAGTCCATGGACGTTTGCCAAATATCTTTTCAAGATCTTCTGCAAAGATAACTTCCTTTTCAATCAACAATTCAGCCAGCTTATTATGACCATCAGAATTATCATTCAAGATCTTTTTAGCACGGTCATATTCGACGGCTACAATATTTTTAGCTTCTGAGTCGATTAATTCAGCCGTCTTTTCACTATATGGTTTTGTAAATCCATAATCCGAATTACCTGTTGAATCATAATAACTCATATTTGCCAATTTATCACTCATCCCGAAGTAAGCAACCATAGCGTATGCCCTCTTGGTAACACGCTCCAGATCATTGATAGCACCCGTTGACATTTGATGCAGAAACACTTCTTCGGCTGCACGTCCACCTAGCGTAGAGCACATTTCGTCCAACATATGTTCCCGGTTCGTCAACTGGCGTTCTTCGGGCAAATACCAGGCAGCTCCCAACGCTTCTCCACGTGGCACGATAGTCACCTTAACAAGTGGATTGGCATGTTCCAGCATCCAACTGATTGTTGCATGTCCGGCTTCATGATATGCAATTGATTTTTTCTCAGCAATTGTGGTTATTTTTGTTTTCTTTTCCAATCCCCCTACGATACGATCCACTGCATCCAGGAAATCCTGCTTTTCAACAAATGACTTATTTTTACGTGCAGCAATTAAAGCTGCCTCGTTGCATACATTTGCAATATCTGCACCTGAGAATCCCGGAGTTTGACGGGATAAGAAGTTTACATCAACGGTCTCATTTATTTTTATTGGCCGCAGGTGAACATTGAAAATTTGTTTGCGTTCATTTACATCCGGCAGATCAACATGAATCTGACGGTCAAATCGACCGGCACGTAACAAGGCCTTGTCCAGGATATCTGCCCGGTTAGTAGCAGCCAGGATGATAACGCCACTATTAGAACCAAATCCATCCATTTCAGTCAGCAACTGGTTTAATGTGTTTTCACGTTCATCATTACTTCCCATATTGGGATTCTTTCCGCGGGCACGTCCTACTGCATCGATTTCATCTATAAAAATAATACATGGTGCCTTTTCTTTTGCCTGACGAAACAAATCACGTACGCGTGATGCTCCTACCCCAACAAACATTTCCACGAAATCAGATCCTGACATAGAGAAGAATGGAACATCCGCTTCACCGGCAACTGCTTTAGCCAGCAATGTCTTTCCAGTTCCCGGAGGGCCTACCAGCAATGCACCTTTTGGTATTTTACCTCCAAGCTCGGTATACTTCGTAGGATTCTTAAGAAAAGCAACAATTTCTTCAATTTCCTGCTTAGCTTCAGCCAAGCCGGCAACATCTTTAAATGTTATTTTATTTGTTGTATCGCCTTTATCAAACAACTGGGCTTTTGATTTTCCAACATTGAAAATCCCACCTCCTGAACCACCTCCCATTTGACCGGACATACGGCGGTTCATAAACACAAATAAAAGAATCAACAGTAAGAATGGCAAAAAAGTATATAGGAAAACATCAAAATAATTTCTGCTATCTTTATATTCCACACTTCCTTTAAAACCATATTTATCTTCTGCAGTTTGTATAAACCTTGAAATCTCTTCAGCAGGCACGCTCACCGTTATAAGTCTTTCTTTCGCATAGGTTTCAAATTTATCGCCATATACTTTCTTTAATACCTGAGTATCCTTCTTAGTCAATGAATCTTTCAGAGCCTTAGGATCGAGTGCCAGGGACCTGTATTTTTCGCCAAAAGCTTTGCTCAGCGCAGACGTATCCGTGGCAATTTTCGAATAATCCACCAGTTTTGCTTCTATGGCATTCTTAGAATTGTATACATCGATTTTAACCACCATTCCCTGCTTGATATACTCTTTGAAAGTAGTAAAAGGAATCTCTTTCGTCGGTGTATTCTCATTAAAAAAGTACGAGCCAAGTAAAACTAATATGATAATACCATATATCCACGAAATATTAAATTTAGGGAATTTACCCGTTGGTTTGACCGGACTTTGATTCGGGGTTTTATTTTCCATTATTTTCCTATTGTTATCTTGTTACTTAATTTGAGACAAAACAAAAAACTCGTTTCTTGGTTTTTTTTAATTTGAAATTGAAATAAAAAAAAATTAGAGTATATCCTCCAATTTCTTCAAATCGGCGTCGGACCATAAATGTTCGATGTCGTAAAATGCGCGTGTGGGACGTTGAAAAACATGTACAATAATCTGACCATAATCCATCGCTATCCATTCGCAGTTTTGAAAACCATCAGTAGCATATGGTTTTACCTGAATCTGTTCACGAACCCAATCCTTTATCGATTGCGCAATGGCATTAACATGCACATTTGAATCCCCTTCACAAATCACAAAATAACTGCATGGAGCTTCCTGCAATTTCGTAAGGTTAACAACTACTATATTTTTTCCCTTTCGTTCCTGTATACCTTCAACAATTTTATTTACAATTTGTTCGTTTTCCTGCATTATGTTGTTCAATTAATTTTAATTTTGAAAATGGTTACAAAGATACAGTTAAATGACGGAAAATGAAAATGTTGTTGAGATTAATATCCTACAATGTTCATTAAAACTCTCATAAATAATATTTAATATCCCATTCACGCACTTCCATTTTGAATATTAAACAGTCAGAGGGTCATTCAACATATTAAAAAGAAAGAAGCCCAATGCAATTCATGCATTAGGCTTCTTTAAATTTTTTATCGAATCAATTATTTAACGATCGAAAGAAATGTTTCGTCGGTAGCAAATTTTGAGAATTCAATATCTTTTACAGCTTTAGCAGCATATGTACCATCCTGTTTAACGGCAGCTTTCAGGTTACTGTAAACAGCATCACGATCATTGGTACGGGCTCCGATAATGGCACCCAGGTATGACGTCAATGCATTTGGATTTTTAACAGCAGACAAAGTAGTACGTGCTCCGCTATAATCAGCATTCAGAATCTGCAACAAGGCTGCATTATTCGAAACTGTTGATCCGAAGTAAGTCTTAGCTTTTGAATAGTCACCTCTGATAACATAGATGGTTCCCAGACCTTCACCAACATTTCCGGTTGTTCCGGCTGCCTTACCAAAGGACACTTCAGCTTTTGCCAAATCACCTTTAGCCAATGAAGTTAAACCTGCATTATAATTTGCATCTGCTGAAGCAGGTTCAATTTCCAATGCTTTGGCAAAATAGCGTGCAGCATCATCAACATTTCCCTGTTGGAATTTAACCGCTCCCAGGTTGTTATACCCACGTGCGTCAGCTGGATATTGTTCCGTTACTTTTTGATAGATAGCTCCTTTTTCACCCAAATCAGTAGTCAACGTTGCAGCATATAGCAATTCTTCTACAGATAATTTAGATGCATCTTCTTTTGCCAATTGAGCAATTTCCACATCAGATTTCCCTGTTACATCAACAGTCAATTTTAATTTTGAACGACGTAATTGTGGAAGTATTTCTTCTGCAATCTGTTTGAAAGCTACTGAAAGGTTTTTGATTTGACGATCACGTTCTTCAGGATCGGTATACATGGTCAATACACGTAAAATTACTTCCTTATCCTGGATATTTGATTTTTCCATCAATGCCTGGAATCCGGCCCAATCTTCCGGAGTAAATTTAGAATCAATCTTAATGCTTGTCTTCAGTTTCTTCATTTCCTTGTTCATGAAATCAACTGTGACTTTTTCACGATTTTCTGCCAAATTGGTATTCAGTTTCAACGGTCCTTCTGGAGAAGCGTAGGCTGATAAATCAAATGCAGACACTTTTTGATTGGTTGATTCTTTTACTTCTTTAATTTTTTTAGTCAACGAAACCATATCAGCAGAACTGGTTTCTGATTTGCGAAGCTTAGCTTGTTGAATCAGGAACATGATATCAGCTTCCTGTTGTTGTTGGATAACACGTTGGAATTTATCCGGAATAATTACTGGTGTCATTTCTGAAGCATTGGTTGCAACCAGCTGAGATGTTGCAATCACTCCATCAGCTACCTTTACACCAGGAATTTGGTATGTCTTTTTCTTCTGCACGATGCTGAATTCAAGATATAGTTCTGATTTTGCCATTTCAGGGACATAATCAAATGAAGCATTCATTGAATAATTTCCGCCTGTTTTGAAAGCGATTGTTTTATCATTTCCTTTTACTTTTTCACCCTGGAAAACTACTGCGGCACCTTTAACTTCTTTGCCTTCGAATTTTAAAACCGGAGTCACTGTAACAACGGCATTCTTGTTAAAATACTTAACCGGGAAAGTTCCTGTAATAGTTGCTTCTACTTTACCACCTTTTACTTCCAATGGATTTGGATTACATTTAAATAAGCTAGGATCTAATGCGGTCAAGTCTTTGCTACAAGAACTGAAGACTAACGCAAACACCATCGAAACCGCGAAAAATAATTGCTTTTTCATAACGTTGTTTTTTTAATTATAAAATTTTAATTTCTACAAATGATTATTCAGACCGCAAATATACAATCTTTCATCGAATTTTAGCTTACTTTGCAATCGATTTTGACATATTTTGTTAATATCGGATCAAAAAGACATACTATTACTTCTATAACAACTTATTAGAATTTTTGTTTATCATTAAAACTATTAATGAAACTATTTAATTTTAGCACTAGCATCCTGTTTCAATGGGTCAGTTACTTATCTATTTACAAAATAGTTAACTTAATAAAGCTACGCATTTCCTATCTGTTTTCACGTTTCGGGTTTCAACCGATTTGGAATATTTATCCACATTTCATTTCTATTGAAACAACCAATTTTTGCAATTTACACTGCCCTGAATGTCCCGTTGGTAGTAGGAATGAGTCCAAAACAACAAAATCGTCATTTGATTTTGCGTTGTATAAAAGACTAATAACTGAACTGAAGCCTTCCCTTCAGCATGTTATGCTTTATTTTCAGGGTGAACCTTTTCTCAACACCCATTTAATGGAATTCATCCGGCATGCTCATGATGCAAATATCTATACTTCTGTCTCTACAAACGGACAATTTCTGAATGAAAAGACAGCTAAAGAAATAGTAATGTCCGGGTTGGACAAACTCATTGTATCCATGGATGGGACCACCCAGGAGGTTTATCAGACTTACAGGGCAGGTGGCAGCCTGCTAAAAGCAATAGATGGAGTCAAATATCTTGTTGAATGGAAAAAAGAATTGAAATCAAAAACTCCCATGATTGAAATTCAGTTTCTGGTATTAAAAACCAATGAACATCAAATGAAAGATATGCGAGAGCTATCAAAATCCATGAAGGTGGATCGATTGTCGTTTAAATCGGCACAACTCTATGACTTTGAGAATGGAAATGAATTGCTTACTACGAAAAAGAATTTTTCCAGGTACATGGAGACTAAGGAAGGTACTTTTATAATCAAAGGCCAACAACCGAACCGTTGCTGGAGATTGTGGAATGGAGCAGTTATAAATGTAACTGGTGAAGTCTTGCCCTGCTGTTTCGACAAAGGGTCTGAATATTCATTTGGGAATATAAACGACCGGTCTTTCTCAGAATGCTGGCAAGGTTCAAAAGCTCATGATTTCAGGCAACGGATCATTACCAACCGCAAGCAATTCGATATGTGCCGGAACTGCTGGTAGTAGGTAGTAAGTAGTCGGTAGTAGGTAGTAAGTAGTAAGTAGTAAGAAGTAAAAAGTCGATAGCATTGAATACTGGGAATGCCAGTATTCAATGCTATCGACTAAGGAATCTTCTGTTATTAAAAACTTAATTCACATTCTGTGACAATTTATTTTTTCATGGTAGCAGCACTATCTTTTTTTTGTTACATCAAATAGTTAGACAGGTATAATTCTCTGCAAACTATAGACTACCCACTACCCACTACCCACTACCTACTTCTTCTTATCTAAATATCGCTTTAAACAGGTCATTCCCGTTTGCATACAGAAGCAGGGCAAAAAGAAGCATCATTCCGGCTGTCTGGGCATATTCCAGGAACTTCTCATTTGGTTTTCTCTTGGTAATCATCTCGTAAATCAGGAAGAGTACATATCCTCCATCCAGCGCGGGGATAGGCAAGAAATTCATAAAAGCAAGTATGACAGAAAGCAATGCTGTCAATCGCCAGAAAGCTTCCCAATCCCACATTTTAGGGAACATTTTGCCAATACTTCCAAATCCGCCTAATTGTTTAGAGCCTTCTTTGGTAAATACTAGCTTAAACTGTTTCACATAACTGGTCAACGTTTCCCATCCCAGGTTTATACCTGCTGGAACCGATTCAAGAAAACCATATGAAATATGCTTGATAGGCATGTCTGAGAATCGCAGAGCCATGGAAACCCCTATTTTTGCAGTTTCATCCAACTGGAGTTTTGAATCCATAACCGCTCCTTTTCTCACATATTTTAGATCAATCTGGGTATTCCGGGATGCATCCAATTCCGCTGCAACATCCTGAAAAATAGTCAGATGTTTCCCATTAATACCAATAATGCTGTCACCAGTCATCAAGTTAGCTTTTTGAGCTGGTGAACCGGCTGTAACTTCATTGATTACAAATGGATAACGAAATGAAATCAGGTCAGCTTGATGCGCTGCCAACACTTTCTGGGCAAAATCAACCGGCAACGTAAAATCAACCTCTTTACCTTCTCTTACTACCGTAATTTCCCTATTCCCGTCAAAAAGAATTTTCTCGATTAAATTACCTTGTTGATCTACAGTCTTACCATTTACCTTCAATATTTTATCCCCGTTTTTGAAGCCATTTTCCTGCATAACAGGTGCAAATTGCATGCCGTATATGGCATTTTTAAGGGGTAAGTAATCCTGTCCCCAGGTAAATAGAACGGCCGAATAGATCACCAGCGCTAAAATAAAATTAACCAATACGCCACCAACAATGATGGGTAAACGTTGCCATACCGATCGTGAGCGGTATTCCCATGGTTGTGGTTCCGAGTTTAGTTGGGTTATATCCGTGGTTTCATCCACCATGCCTGAAATCTTGCAATATCCTCCCAACGGTAACCAACCAATGCCCCATTCGGTATTATCCGGATATTTACGCCAATCGCCATCAGGCAGATCAGCTTCAGGGATTTGTTCCATAATAGGTTTCCCCTTGGTATCGTGCATGGTATCTCCATCTGCATCCAGTTTTGGACGTTCATTGGCAGGTATATTTCGTGAAAAGAACTTCATATCCCATTTCCCGTTGATCTTTTTAGCACGGATTAAGGAAAAATTAGGATTGAAAAACATATAAAACTTTTCAACACGTACTTTAAAAAGCCGTGCAAAAGCAAAGTGTCCGAATTCATGTAATACAACTAAAATTGACAGACTAAGTATTAACTGTAAAGCCCTGATTAGAAATGTTTCCATAGGAAATATTGAATTGTTAACTAGTTAAATTGTGAAATAGTTCTCCAGCAGTAAGACTCCCAACCCCGGAATTGTTTTATTGTTTATTGAAATTGTTTTTATTTTGTTATGACCTGTCAGACTACTCCGGTCGCACTTTATGTCATAGTTTTTCCATTAGAAAAAGATATTCATGATGTTTTTCATCACCGCTGATCCACTCTTTCGTGGTATGCATGTTACTCATCACATTCTTTTTATAATCAATCAGTTTCACTTCCAGCAATTTACCTGAACCGGATAGTATGTCTATTAATTGTTGCTTGGTAGCCCGTCCTCCTGAACTATATGATAACAGCAAATAATGTGCCTTGGTTTCCTCAACCAACCGCTGTATGGCATTCATGGCTAAAAAGTCACCTGTTTCATTCTTCCTGAACTCTTCAAAAACAGAAGCTGACCTATCATCCCTCGAATCCTCCCTACGGTTCGCTTTTCCAAACAGAACCGGCTTATCATGCTGAATGATGGTAGTCCACAAATGGTAATAGGATGCGTAACGAACCCTGCTTGGTGGCATCTTTTCATTATTTGAGCCATAAGGCGGATCGAGATACACCAAATCGAACCGGTTATTCGCCACCGTATTAAAAATATCATCCCTGAAAACCCTGTTATTCCCCTCCAATGTAAATCGCAAAGGCAACATCAGCTTCAAATCATGATAAGAACGCGGTGACCAGTCTGACAAATAGGCAGCATAGTGTCCCAACGTACTGTCGACCCGATCCAGTGCATAAATCAAACTGGTAAGCAGGACGCATTTATCTGCATAGGCAAGGTTCAGGATTTCAATTTCATCCCGGATAGCATCCAACTTCCTGGCATTTTTTATCTGGAACGGCTTTTTCGTCTCACCTTCACTCCCTCCGTAGTGCGCCGTATACCAGCCATCTGTTCCGGGCAAATTATTCAAATGATCAATCAACTGCTGATAATACTCATCCTGTTGGCTTGAAACCAGGTAACAGGTGGCAAATACTTCCGACCAGACTGATATATCATTCGATGTGGTGGAATACCCTAACTGGGCAAATGCCTGAGAAACCCTTGTTGATCCACTAAAGCCATCAAGTACCGTGTCAACATCTTTCAGTTCATTGACCATCTCAAATATGGATGGCAACAACTTCAGTTTTGACCCCGCGTATTTAATGCCCTCGGTTTTGGGTATTATCATCTTTCAGTTCAAAATTTCAAGTCAGTTTTTATCTTCCGGCTTTTGCATGAATCTGTCTGATATCAATTCTCAGCACCTCCATGTTGGAATAATAATTGTCCGATTTCAATACCTTTTCCTGAATTACTTCAGGATTATTTTCTAACTGATGTAACAGAATTTTCATGCCATGTTTTTTTTCTTCCAACCCTGTCACAACAGAGATATCACCCCAAAAAACAACAGTTTTATATTTATGGCCGCATTCATCGGCTATATATCCACCATCCTCAATGATCGTGGCACATATCCGGCTATTTGATTTAAAAAAATCCATCTTTAATCCGTGAGGTGCACAATGGACATATAAAGCGCTTGCATGAGCATCAAATCCATAACTCAATGTTACTATATAAGGTTCATTATCCCGACACGCTGAAATTACTACAAATTTACCGTTCTGCAAAATCTCATTTATTTCACCATCCGATACAATCTCCCTGTTTGGCCTGTTTTTCAAATGATATTCCTGCATAGCCAAAATTATTTACTATTTTGCCATTTACTATTTACTATTCAGTATTTAGTATCTAGTAATTACCATTTACTCCTTACTACCAACTACTTACTACTTACTACCAACTCCTTACTACCAACTCCTTACCTCTTACTACCTACTACCGAATCATTTCTCTCGTAATCCTCCTCACCATGGCGTCCGTTTTCACGTAGTCATCATAGGTTGGTTTGGCAATAAATTCGGATTTCGCCAGCACATCTTCAATGATATCACTCATTTGAAGAAAACCAATCCTGTCTTTCAGGAATTCGGCAACCACTATTTCATTGGCTGCATTCAGGATACAAGGCATATTCCCGCCCCTCTCCATGGCATAATACGCAAATGCCAGGTTTCTGAATCGTTCCTGATCGGGCTTTTCAAAGGTAAACTGGTTGCACAGGTCGAAATCAAAACGCGGAAAATTTGTCTTTACCCGTTCAGGATAGGTGAACGCATATTGTATCGGCAATTTCATATCCGGCATTCCCAGTTGAGCTTTGATGGAACCATCGGCAAACTGAACCATTGAATGGATGATGGACTGCGGGTGTACAACCACCTGTATTTGATCCGGCGTTACTCCAAACAGCCATTTTGCTTCTATTATTTCAAACCCCTTGTTCATCAGGCTCGCCGAGTCAATGGTTATCTTGGCGCCCATATCCCAGTTCGGGTGTTTCAATGCCTGTGCACTGGTGACATGTTCAAGCTCATGCATGGTCTTTGTTCTAAACGGACCACCTGAAGCTGTCAGGATCACTTTTTCTACAGGGTTGTTTCCTTCCCCGGCAAGGCATTGGAAAATGGCCGAATGTTCCGAATCAACAGGTATAATAGGGGCATGATAGGTAGATGCCAATTCGCAGATTAACTCTCCGGCTACCACAAGTGTTTCTTTATTGGCTAATGCAATTTTCTTCCCGGCTTTTATGGCATGAATCGTCGGGTTAAGTCCCGAATATCCGACCATAGCGGTTAGAACGATATCTATGGGTTGCATTTCTGCCACCTGGGCAATGGAATCGGCACCTGCAAAAACCTTTATCGGCAAATCAGCCAACGCATTTTTCAGTGTCGGGTAATGGTCTTCATTTCCGATAGCCACCATCTCCGGCATAAATTTCCGGGATTGTTCGATCAGCAATTCAACATTATTATTCGCTGTCAGGGCGTATATCTCAAACAATGAATTATTTTCAGATATCACTTCCAGTGCCTGGGTACCGATTGAACCGGTGGATCCTAAGATTGCTATTTGTTTTTTTTGTTCGTCTGACATGGTCACAAGTTAGAATATTATGACTTCTTCCGGGTCAACAGGTTTTCCCTGTTTCCACAGTTCAAAATAGAACTGGCTTCCCGCTTTCTTTCCGGTAGCATCCCCTGTAATGGCAATGCTCTCGCCCGCTTTCACTTCATCTCCTACTTTCTTCAATACGCGGGTATTATTCTTATAAATCGAAAGGTAATTATTTTCATGCTGCACCTGTACCACCCATCCGTAATCGAACGTAAAAGCAGCGTATACAACGGTACCGCCTAACACACTGACCACGCTTTCATTCGGGGAGGTAATCAGGTAAATGCCATATTTCTCTTCCCCCAGGTTAAACGAAGAAGATATTACTCCCCGCGTAGGCCTGAAAAACACATACGAATTTTCTGTTGGCTTGGTGTCTATGCTTGCCAGGTTATATTTTTCTTCTTTCTCGAAATTCTCGACAAATGTCTTTTCCCGTTTCGATTTCTCCATTAAGATCCGTGCCCGTTGTTTCAGGGCAATGGAATCGAGCGAAGCAATGGAGTCAGGATCCATTTTACCGGTGATAATCCCCTTGATGATATCCACATACCCTTCCTGAAGGTCGACCTGTTGTACCAGCGAATCCGTCCGCATCGATTCTTTGATAATGTTCGAACGGTTCCCTGTTTCCCCATAACCCGGCAGATAACGGCTTATCGGGGTCGTAAAAATAAGGATTGTAAGCAGGACAAACGTAACCAGGATAAATGTTGAACCAAGCATAAACACACTGAAGCGGGACAAACGTATGTGCCACGATTCTTCCAGGGTGTTTTCATTCAGTATCGAAACCCTGTATTTAAAACGCAGTTTCGCTATAAATGGTTTAAGTTTATTGGTCTTCTTTTTCATTGAAACATCCTCCTGTTAGCCAAAAGTGTACAAAAGTAGCGAAATTCGATACATAAACAAAATGCCGGATTCCATTAATAAGAGAATTTATACAATTCCATCGGCCTGACACATTCTTTTGATCTCATTATTGTTCATTTTTATTACTTTTGTCCTCAATTGGAACATAAAATAACCTACCCATGAAACGAATCGGGATATTATCAGACACACACGGAATGCTTGACGACCGCATCCTGGAACATTTTGCTGAATGTGATGAAATATGGCATGCAGGCGATTGGGGTTCGATGGATGTCGTCAACCGCTTACGGGCTTTCAAACCGCTCCGTGGTGTGTGGGGCAATATCGATGGGTACGACATCCGGGCTATTTTCCCGCAGCATAACCGGTTTATGTGCAAAGGTGTAAAAGTCTGGCTCACCCACATTGGCGGTTACCCGGGGAACTATGATCCGTTGGTGCGTCCCGCCATTTTCCAGCAACCGCCCAAACTCTTTGTCTGCGGTCACTCACACATCCTGAAAGTCCAGAACGACAAAAAACTCGATCTGCTGCACATCAATCCGGGTGCAGCCGGCAAGTATGGCTTTCACAAGGTACAAACCCTGATCCGCGTTGAGATTGATGGCGAAAAAATCCAAAACCTGGAAGTCATCGAGTTAAAACCCAAGGATGTAAAATCACTTTAACTGCCAATCCAGTTCTCTCCCGTCTTTTCTTCACAAAGGAAACGCTTCCGTATGCACCGAAATCCGCAATAAGCACGCCCATCAAACTTCCATAACGGATGAATGACGAGCGATTTTCCAACAACAATTCAACCTGATTTCTCCCGAATATTTGTTCATACTTCCGAGGGCCTTCCGAGGGCCTTTCGAGGGCCTTTCGAGGGCCTTCCGAGGGCTAAACCTCTCTGAACCCCCTGCCAACCCCCTCGAAACCCTCAATAAACTCCCTTTTTACATAAAACAGAAATAAGTAGCAACCAAAATGATCTTTCAGTACGTTCATTGTAAATTGGTTGTTTTTTCCACAACAAATCCGGTAAAATCCCTATTTTTAAGCAACCGAATGATGACACGGAAACAATTCCCGCATTGACAGAAACAGAAACAGTCACCTATTTTCGTCCTGAAAAATCAAGTTCGGTCACAAGCCTGAAGATACGTTTATTCTTATTTCTTTACCCAGACATGTGTGATTTCCCCAAACACATAGCTGCGATAATCGCTTGCTTCCTTGTAAGCCTCGTCCAGATAGTCTTTCGCTTCCCGGGAGTAAAAATCATCGGGATCAGGGGTTGTGATTTGTGTCAATTTACATTCAAAAATCAACCTGGCCTCTTCAAATGACTGATTACCGGAAGGAGTTTGAATAGTTGTCAGTTGAACTTCTTTCATTTTGTCACTATCCCTGCCTGACTTACTTCCCAGAAAGAACATTTGTTCCCTGTATGCATCCGGGAAGTAAGAGATCGTATAGGTTTGTTCCTTTTGAATCTGCTCAAGGGTGTAACGGTCCGATCGAAGCGTGCACCAGGTGGTAGGTTTTTTGAACAGAAGCCCCATTCCACCACCACTGGCTAACATGGAATTATGCTGGTCTTCCTTACCCGCCGTAATAACATAAAAATCTTTTCCTACGAGCGTAAACACGCTGTCGGTTAGCTCTTCCGGAGCGATCTGTTTAAATAATTGTTCAAAATTCATTTCGTAGTAATTTATAAGTTTTGTTGTTTTAAATGACATGGTTTGTTTGTATCCGGACCTAAAAGATAGCAGCACGATAAATTGGTCCAATCAGCCGCAATTCAAAGTGTAGGTTTATTCCAGCTATGATTCATGTAGAATCACCGGTTTAATAAGTCTGACTCCTAATTCAAAAGCTTTTTGCAAATCCTCAGCCGGTATTTTTTCGACACGATTGGATTTCTCTTCTTTATCCGGCATCAGATAAACGTATTTCGAATAATCGTCAAACAGCGTGGTATTGGTCAACGTCAGCAGTTCACAACTGCCCAGCGTGTGGCCCATCATTTCTGCAAAACTCACGAGTGTATCCCTGAAGCCTCTTTCGACATATATCGCATCATTCACATTCATCGTTGCAACCAAAGCTGTTCTAAAGTTTTTAGGTTTAGGACCATTCCCCGTACCGCCATAATCAAGATACTGGAAAAGCAACCTATCGGTAAATGAGCGCATCTGACCGGATAGATTTCCATAATAAACCGGCGAACCAAGAACAATCACATCCGATTGTTCGATACGCTCCAGCAAAGGGGTAAGGTCATCATGTAATGTACAATGCCCGAAAGATTTCTTTTTTTTCAATTTACAGGCAAAACAGCTGGTGCAACCTGTGTAGGTTAGATCAAAGAGATTGACTAATTCTGTTTCAGCACCGGCAGATAGTGCGCCTTCAATGACTTGTTGTAACATTTTTGCAGTA
>Ga0302286_10001034_pt1 | contig 21150 bp, 22 predicted proteins | sample III_Fen_E2_3_FD_198765 | JGI IMG/M metagenome (GOLD analysis project Ga0302286, IMG submission 198765) | Peat permafrost microbial communities from Stordalen Mire near Abisko, Sweden - III_Fen_E2_3 | ecosystem: Environmental > Terrestrial > Soil > Wetlands > Permafrost | place: Sweden: Abisko...
GGGTGATGTTGTTGGTTGCATCTTGCTCAATATCATACAAATTTAATGGTTCTAATATTGATTATACAAAAATTAAAACAATTTCAATTTCCGATTTTCCCAATAATGCAGAACTGGTTTATCCACCTCTGTCACAAGAGTTCTCAGAAGCATTGAGAGATGCGTATAGTAAGCAAACCCGCTTGCAATCTGTAAAGAAAGGTGGGGATTTACATTTGGAAGGCGAAATTGTTGGATATCAGTTAACTCCAATGGCTATTTCTGCAGATTCATATGCATCCAAAACTAAAATTACATTGACACTTAAGGTCAGGTTTACAAATAGTAAGAATCCTGAAGATGATTTTGATAAAACGTATTCAGCTTTCCAATCTTTTGATAGTACCTTGATGTTGAATGATGTACAGGATCAGTTGATTAAACAAATGATAAGTGATATTGTAGATAATATATATAACGACACAGTAGCTAAATGGTGATTTCGTTTAAGTCTGGTGTAGCATTAGCCAGAGTTGTTGATGTCTGATTTTATTATCAAAATGTTTTTATAAGAATGACACACGAAGAATTTATATCAATTGTAGATAAGCCGGAATTGGTTACGAATAATTACGTGTCCGACTTAAAAGAGTTGGTTGATTCGTACCCGTATTTTGCTTCATCCAGAATTTTTCATACCAAGGCTTTGAAGCAATCGAATAGTATTCAATTTACCACTAACCTCAGAATAGCATCGCTTTATTGTTCTAGCCGACGTTGGTTGTATTATTATCTTTACCCGGAAAAATTGATAGTGTCTGAGCCTTATCGTCGCAGTCTGTCAACCAAAACAAAATCAGCGGGCGATTACTTTGATATGATTGACTCAGTAGAATCGGAAGGAGGTGATACGAAGCAATCATTAAAGAATTTGGCCGAACGTCTGAAAATGGCTCGATCTATAGTGGCTTCTCCTACGAATCATCAAACTCAGGAGATTGACAGAGAAAAGCAAATACAAGATGTTGTTGTTCTCACGAAAGAAACTGTAGAAAGAAAATTAATCGATACTAAAAGCGAAGTGACGGAAGAAATCGTCAAAAAGCTTATTGCTGAGAGAAAATACGCTGAAGCAATTGAAATATTGAGGGCTTTAAATTTGAATAATCCGAAAAAAAGTATTTACTTTGCAGACCAAATTCGATTTTTAGAAAAGATTATCACAAACTCAAAAAAATAAACAATATTATGTACATTGCTATTATCATTTTAATCGTTGTTCTCTCTGTATTACTAACTTTATTTGTTTTGGTGCAAAACTCGAAAGGTGGTGGTTTATCTGCCGGTTTTTCGTCTTCAAATCAAATCATGGGTGTACGAAAAACAACCGATTTTGTTGAAAAAATGACTTGGGGATTGGTAATTGGCGTTGTACTATTGTCAATTATATCTGTAGGTGTTCATAAGCATCAAGCTGTTTCAGCAACGAACGATTCTGAAATAAAAGAACAAGTACAACAGGCTAAGCAAAGCGAACCAGGAGTAGTGACTCCTGATTTTGGAGAAAAAACTGAAGCTACCAAAACTCAAGCTAAACCAACAGCTGCACCTGAAAAGAAATAATTGGTATCAAAAGATAAATTGGAGCGTATCAAATTTTTTTGATGCGCTTTCTTTTTTCATATAATGAAAGTGAGAACGTCTAAATATATATAGATTGAGATGAATTTTATCAATTTAATAGATTATGCAGGAACTTTTGCCTTTGCAATAAGTGGAATTCGATTGGCTTCAGCAAAACAGTTTGATTGGTTTGGTGCCTATGTGGTTGGTCTTGTAACGGCAATTGGAGGTGGAACCACCCGGGATTTGTTGTTGAATGTAACTCCGTTCTGGATGCTTCAATCTTCCTATCTGATTGTTACCGGACTTGCTTTACTCTCAGTTATCTTGTTTGGGAAATATATTATTCGGTTGAATAATACATTTTTCATATTTGATGCGATTGGGTTGGGCTTATTTGTTGTTGTCGGTATTGAACGTTCGCTCGATGCAGGATTCCCTTTCTGGGTGGCAATTGTGATGGGTATGATAACAGGATCTGTAGGAGGTATTATACGAGACATACTAATTAACGAAGTGCCATTAATATTCAGAAAAGACATATATGCTTTGGCTTGTGTAATTGGAGGATTGGTGTTTTGGGGTTGTACTAAAATGGATATATCTCCAGTGTTTACTCAGCTTTTTTCGGCTCTGTCGGTTATAATTACAAGAGTTTTGGCCGTTAAGTATCATATTAGCTTGCCGGTATTAAAAGGTCATGATGACCAATAAATAGATTATATCTTATAATTTTGTTCTCTAAAAAACAGGAAAAATGTTGCAAATTGATGATACCATAATAAGTCTCGAGTTGTTGGAAGAGTGCTTTGTGTGCGATTTAAATTCATGTAAAGGGATTTGTTGTATTGAAGGCGATGATGGAGCTCCTCTGGAAGAGGCTGAAGTGAAAATAATAGAGGATTTACTCCCAGTGATTTGGGATGATTTATCCGAAGCTTCGAAGTCTGTTATCAGCAAACAGGGTGTTTCCTATATTGATCAGGATGGAGAACCTGTGACCTCGATAGTGAACGGTGCGGAGTGTGTTTTTACCTATACTGATGAGTTGGGTGTTTGTAAATGTGCTATTGAGAAAGCTTTTCGTGAAGGCAAGACCAATTTCTATAAACCTATTTCCTGTCATTTGTATCCGGTTCGTCTTCAAAAATATGATGAATTTACAGCTGTAAATTACCACCGTTGGAGTGTGTGTGGTTGCGCGCGCAAGCTTGGCGGTAAATTGGGAGTGCCTGTATATCAGTTTTTAAAAGAGCCATTAATTCGCAGATTTGGAACTGAATGGTTTGAACAACTTGAAATTGCTGATAAGGAATTTAAAAAGAATAAATAACATGAATACAAATAGGGTTAAGGTCGAAATTATCACTATTGGCGATGAAATTCTGATTGGTCAGATTGTTGATACAAATTCAGCATGGATGGCGACTGAGTTGAATAAATGTGGATTTGAACTCGCGCAAATAACATCGATTCATGACGATGAAAGGCATATTATTGAGTCTTTGGATCTAGCCTTGGGTAGAGCTGATATAGTTCTGTTTACAGGAGGAATTGGTCCAACAAACGATGATATAACCAAGCAAACGCTGGCTAAGTATTTTGATACCCGACTTGTGTTTGATGAATCGGTGTTGGATAACATTAAGCAATTATTTTCAAATCGACCAAATTATGGTCTGAATGATCTTAACCGTTCTCAGGCTATGGTGCCGGAAAATTGTACCGTAATACAGAATAAGGTTGGAACAGCGCCGATAACATGGTTTGAGAAGGTTGGAAAGGTGATCGTGTCCATGCCGGGAGTGCCTTACGAAATGAAACAGGCTATGTCATCTGAAGTTATTCCGCGATTACAGCGTCGCTACAATGCGCCTGTTTTGATGCATAAAACTGTGCAGGTTTACGGATATTCCGAATCCGCATTGGCTATAAAAATTGCCGATTGGGAAAAAGGATTGCCCGCATATATTCACCTTGCTTATTTGCCTAATTCAGGAGTGGTGAAGCTGCGTTTAAGTGGTCAGCTCGATGATGTATTGGCATTGCAGTTTAGTGTCAATCAGCAAGTGGATAAACTTGCTCAACTACTTGGAAAAGCAATCATAGCCTATGAAGATATTTCAATTCCAAATTTGGTAGGTAGTTTGCTTAAATCTAAAGGTTTGATGGTAGCAACTGCAGAAAGCTGCACCGGAGGTAATATTGCTCATGAGTTAACGCTAATACCCGGAAGCTCTGAGTTTTTTAAAGGCTCGGTTGTAGCTTATTCCAATGATATAAAAACAGGTGTATTGCGGGTGTCTTCTACGGATTTAGAAAATGATGGGGCAGTGAGTCGGTCTGTTGTTGAACATATGGCAGAAGGCGTTAGAAAGCTTCTGAGAAGTGATGTTTCCGTAGCAACATCAGGTATTGCAGGCCCTTCGGGAGGAACTGCAGAGAAACCTGTTGGAACAGTTTGGATTGCAGTTAGTTCGGAAGATAAAACTATCAGCAGGCAGTTTAAATTTGGTTCTTTGCGCGAACAGAATATAATACGCGCTACTCAGGCAGCTTTATTAATGTTGAAAGAAATTTTATAGCGTAAATAAAAGATTTACAAATGTTTATATGTCAAATGTGCTGAAAGAGCATAAATGTTGAGATTTAAAGAGCGAAAAGTTTGTATATCTGAAAAAAATACTATACTTTTGCACACTGTTTTTGAGAAAAAATGTAAACAATAAAAAGATATAGAAATGTCAAAAATTTGTCAGATTACCGGTAAAAAAGCAATGGTAGGAAACAACGTATCACACTCAAAACGTCGTACCAAAAGAACATTTGATGTGAACTTGTTTACAAAGAAATTCTATTGGGTAGAACAAGATACTTGGGTTAGCTTGAATGTTTCAGCTAATGGATTACGTACCATCAACAAAATTGGATTAGATGCTGCCATTAAAAAAGCGTCAGAAAAGGGCTATTTATACGCATAATTTTTAGGAGAATTACACAATGGCAAAAAAATCGAAAGAAGCAAGAGTCCAAGTTATTTTGGAATGCACAGAGCATAAAGAAAGTGGTCTGCCCGGAACATCACGTTATATAACTGTGAAAAACAGAAAAAACACACCGGCGCGTTTGGAGTTGAAAAAATACAACCCCATTTTGAAGAAAGTAACTTTACACAAAGAAATTAAATAATATCTGAATCATGGCAAAGAAAGCGGTTGCATCTCTACAAAGTGGAGAAGGACGTTCATTCGCAAAGGTTATCAAGATGGTAAAATCGCCAAAAACCGGTGCTTATTCGTTCCAGGAAGAAATTGTACACAACGATAAAGTGAAAGATTATTTCGCTAAATAATATCGTTCAATAAATAATTAAAGGAATCCCTTCATTTAAATTAATGAAGGGATTTTTTTGTTTTCTAATAGTCGTGTTTTGTAATAAGTGGGTCGAAAAGTATTTTTACTGACGCTTTGCATGTCGATGTTATACGGTTTACGACATCTGAAATGCTAGTCGGGAAGTATGGCTAATAGAGCTCTTTGAGTTTTGAATAGATAAAAGCAGTTGGAATTATAGCATAAAAATTCCCTATTTATAAAAATGAGTGAATTTTCTTTGCAATTAGCTCGGAAAAAAGGTTTAATTTTGTATGCTAATTCTCAACGAACTAATGATAATTCACGACTTTACAAGGAGCAAAGGTGGAATTTGAGAATTAAATAAAACAGAAAAACAATAAAAATGGGTTTATTTGATATTTTTAGCAAAGAAAAGAAACAAACGCTTGATCAGGGATTGTCGAAAACAAAAGAGAGTGTTTTCTCCAAGCTTACACGTGCAGTAGCTGGAAAATCGAAGGTAGACGATGAAGTGCTCGATAACCTTGAAGAGGTGCTTATAACTTCTGATGTAGGTGTCGAAACAACGTTGCGAATAATAGAACGTATTGAAAAGCGTGTTGCTCAAGATAAGTATGTAAATACATCGGAGTTAAACGGAATTTTAAAACAAGAAATAGCCGGTTTGCTGGCTGAAAATAACTCAGACACACCTATCGATTTTGATGCGGAACTACCGGCTAAGCCATACGTTATTATGGTGGTAGGAGTAAATGGAGTAGGCAAAACTACCACTATTGGTAAGTTGGCACATCAGTTTACTAAAGCGGGGAAGAAGGTATATCTTGGTGCTGCCGATACATTTAGAGCTGCTGCTGTAGATCAGTTGGTTATTTGGGGCGAACGGGCAGGTGTACCTGTTATCAAACAAAAAATGGGTGCGGATCCCGCATCGGTAGCTTATGACACAATAGCATCAGCTAAGGCTAATAATGCCGATGTAGTGATAATTGATACTGCAGGCCGTTTGCACAATAAGATTAATCTGATGAATGAGCTGACAAAAATAAAAAATGTCATGCAAAAAGTTGTACCTAGTGCACCTGACGAGGTGTTGTTGGTGTTGGATGGGTCAACTGGTCAGAATGCTTTTGAGCAGGCCAAGCAATTTACTAAAGCGACCGATGTAACTGCCTTAGCCATAACAAAACTTGATGGAACAGCCAAAGGAGGCGTTGTAATTGGTATTTCGGATCAATTCAAAATCCCCGTGAAATATATCGGGTTGGGTGAAGGAATGGAGCATTTGCAGGTTTTTGATAAAGACAGGTTTGTAGAAACGCTCTTTGAATAGTTTATATTATAAATAATAAGGAAGTTGAGAAGTTCTAGTAAAAGAGGAATTGTTGATGTTGTTACACTGGGTTGTTCAAAGAATCTGGTAGATTCGGAACAATTGATGCGTCAGTTTGATGCTCTTGGTTATCAGGTAAGGCATGACGCTGAAAAGCCCGATGGTGAAATAGTTATTGTTAATACGTGTGGATTTATAGGCGATGCAAAAGAAGAAAGCATCAATACTATCCTACAATTTGCTGATTTGCGCAAGCATAATAAAATAGGCAAGCTCTTCGTAATGGGCTGTTTATCTGAAAGATATTTGAAAGAATTGAGTCTTGAAATTCCTGAAGTTGATAAATTTTATGGGAAATTCAACTATACAGATATTTTGAAGGAGATAGGGCAGGAGTATCGTGCAGATTTACGTTTGGAAAGAAAACTTACTACTCCCAATCATTATGCGTATATCAAAATATCAGAAGGTTGTAATCGTACATGTTCGTATTGTGCAATTCCAATAATTACCGGTCGCCATCGTTCTCGTTCTATTGAAGATATTGAAAATGAGGTGAAAGGATTGGTTGCAGCTGGAGTGAAAGAATTCCAACTGATAGCTCAGGATTTATCCTATTACGGACAAGATAGATATAAGTCATTGAAGTTGGCCGAGCTAACTGAAAGGTTATCAGATATTCAGGGGGTAGAGTGGCTTCGCTTGCATTATGCTTATCCAACGCAATTTCCTTATGACATTTTGAAAGTGATGCGCGAGCGTGATAATGTGTGCAATTATCTGGATATTGCTTTCCAACATGTAAGTGATAATATGTTGAGTAAGATGCGACGCAATATAACTTCTGGTCAGACATACGAATTGATTGAGAAAATTCGAGCAGAAGTACCTGATATCCATTTACGAACTACCTTGTTACTTGGACATCCGGGAGAAACAGAAAAGGATGTTGAAGAATTGAAAAATTTTGTTCAGAAAGTCAGGTTTGAGCGTTTAGGTGCATTTGCTTTTTCGAATGAAGAAGGAACTTATGCATATAAAACATATGAAGATAATATACCGGATGAGGTCAAACAAAGCAGGGTTAATGAAATAATGTCTGTTCAGCAAAGTATTTCTGCTGAGATAAATCAGGCAAAAATTGGAAAAACACTGAAAGTGATGATTGACAGGGTGGAAGATGAGTATTTTGTTGGAAGAACTGAATATGATTCACCGGAAGTTGATCCAGAGGTATTGATTCCGGTTTCAACAGAAGGTGTACGACAGGGAGAATTTTTCAATGCCCGAATTTTTGACGCAACAGACTTCGATCTTTACGGAAACTAGGAAATCGCTTATAGCAACTAGTATAGTGGTTTGATGCAATGTTTGTATCTATAACTTGTAACTGATTTTTCAAATTATAAATTATGAATCACAAAGAACTGATAGCCAGTATGGCTGCTAAACTAAATGCACCAAAGTCGGTCGTTGCTGACTTGTTGGATACAACAGTTACAACTTGTACTGAATTATTGGTTGAAAACAAGACGATTGGGTTTCAAAGTTTTGGTAATTTTGAGATTCGTAAAAAAGAAGAACGGCTGTCTGTTCATCCATCCACCCAGGTTCGTACGCTTATACCTCCAAAATTGGTGGTGAACTTTAAGCAGAGTAATATTTTGAAGGAAAAACTTAAAGACTTGCCACATCATGATTAAGGATAAGATATCATCGCAGGAAGTTATCGACCTTGTTTCATCAAAAGCACAGGTAAGTAAGCGCGTGTCCGAAGATTTTTTAAAGGTAATGATTTCTACCATTGAGGAGTCTTTGTTGGCTGGAGAGCTGGTGAAAATCAAGAACTTTGGCACCTTTAAGCTTCAATGGAATGAGCCTCGTAAGAGTGTGAACGTCCATTCGGGTGAAGATATTTTGCTGGCAGGTTATTATAAGGTTACATTTACTCCTGATGTAATATTGAAGGATTTGGTAAATGAACCATTTGCTCATTTAATGCCGGTAGAATTAGATTCGGAAAACCCAGAACCTGAACAAGAAAAAACTAATGTAATCCTTGATCCGTTGCGTATATTTAATGATCAGGCATCTGAGATAAAAGATTTATTGTCAGAAATACAGTCATTGTCTCCTAAAGAAGAGGTTACTGTTAACACGCCTGTATTTGTTCCTACTCCGGTTGAGCCAATACACGATGAGACTGATTATGCAGATTACTTACTTCAAAAAGAATTAGTCAAAAAGCCGATAGAGCAAGAGCCTAAAGAAGCTCTGCCTGAAGAGAAGGAGGTTGCTGAGCAGATATTTGAAAAGGAAATCGTAGAAGATATAACTCCTGTTGAAGATGCTGATTACAAAAACGAAGAAGTATCATCGGTTTCTTCATTTGACACCGTTGAGGATGTTAAACTGCTTCCGGCTGAGGAGGTTGAAAATAACAATAATTCAGTAGAATCACCACTGCCCGCAGATAATTCAGATGTAGAATTTGATTCATCCGAATTTTTAAAAGAAATTCATCCCAGAAGAGTGCTTAGGTTTTGGATAAAGATTTTGGCCGTACTTTTATTTCTGCTGGTTACTTTCTCCGGTTTTTATTTGTTTTATCCTCCGGTAAGAAACTTCACTGCTTCAACTGCTTTGGGTTTAAAGAGTAGTGTGTTAAAAACTTCAGAGAAAGTTTCTATGACAGAAATGTTTAATACAGTTTCAAACTGGTTTACACCAAAGCAAAAACCGACCCCGATACCTGTAAGAAAAGTAGTGATTGCTCCTAAAGATACTACATATAATGACTCTGTTGCTGGTAAGATTGCAGTAAAAGTAGATAGTTTACAATTAATGTTTGATAAAAAGAGAGTTTATAAAACTTTTATTGCAACAGAAACGGTTAAGCCAAACGGACGATTAACCATAATGGCTAAAAGATATTATGGAAGTAAAGATTTCTGGGTTTATATTTATGAAGCTAATAAAGATCGAATCCCTGATCCGGACAGAATATCAGAAGGTACCCAGATTCGCATACCAAAATTAGATCCCCGTTTGATTGATCCTGCTAATCCCCGCTGTATAAAAAAAGCTAGGGAATTGCATGACGTGTATGTAAAGAAGGAGAATTAGTTTAGGGATGTTGATTTTTAGTATTATGATTTATTGAGGATATTTTATTAGAGAAGTTCTGCATTTGTTTACACTATGCAGAACTTTTTTAGTTCAAATAATTGAAAAATAATATAGAATTTCACCATAAAAATGCTCCTGTACTTAATAATCTAAATTGTGGTTAATAGATATTAAATCAATGCTTTAACGCTTCAATTTACACTATATTTGTTCAACAAATAAAACAACATTACAAACATAAAATAATATGATTCAATCTGTTGATATTAGGGAACTTAATGAACGCATAGAAAAACAAAGCTCATTTGTTGATGCATTGACCATGGGGATGGATAAAGTAATTGTCGGTCAAAAACACTTGGTAGAGTCGTTATTGATTGGTTTACTTTCAGATGGACACATTTTACTCGAGGGTGTACCCGGATTGGCAAAAACTCTGGCCATCAAAACATTGTCAGATTTAATAAAAGGTAATTATAGTAGAATCCAGTTTACTCCGGATTTGCTGCCTGCTGATGTTATTGGAACAATGATTTATAGTCAAAAGAAAGAAGAATTCAGCATTAGAAAAGGACCTATTTTTGCGAACCTTGTTTTAGCTGATGAAATAAACCGTGCACCGGCCAAAGTTCAGAGTGCTTTGCTTGAAGCGATGCAGGAACGTCAGGTGACTATCGGTGATCATACTTACAAGTTGGAAGAGCCATTTTTGGTAATGGCCACTCAGAACCCGATTGAGCAGGAGGGAACTTATCCTTTGCCAGAAGCTCAGGTAGACCGTTTTATGTTGAAAGTGATAATTAATTATCCGAAGAAGGAAGAAGAAAAATTGATTATCCGTCAGAACTTGCTGAAAGACAAACCAACCGTACTTCCAATTCTGACTCCAAAAGATATTATAGAAGCGCGTGACATTGTTCGTCAGGTTTATATTGACGAGAAAATTGAACGTTACATTGTAGATATTGTCTTTGCAACCCGTTTTCCACAGGATTATGGTTTGGATTCTTTGAAAGAAATGATTTCATTTGGTGCTTCACCTCGTGCCTCAATTAATTTGGCACTGGCAGCACGCGCTTATGCATTCATTAAACGAAGAGGTTATGTTATTCCGGAAGATATCCGCGCTGTATGTTATGATGTATTGCGTCACCGTATTGGGTTAAGTTATGAAGCTGAAGCAAATAATATGACTTCCGACGAAATTATAACTGAAATCCTGAATACCGTTGAAGTGCCGTAATGAACTATTCATATGTTGTTTGTTGTGATTGAAAATTGGTATAGATAATAAACAAATTGAATACGTGGAAACCAGTGAATTATTAAAGAAGGTACGGAAGATAGAGATTAAGACACGTGGTTTGTCGAAGAATATTTTCGCAGGAGAATACCATTCAGCTTTCAAAGGTCGTGGAATGACCTTTGCCGAAGTGCGTGAGTATCAGTATGGCGATGATATCAGGTCGATCGACTGGAATGTGACTGCTCGATTTGGCCATCCGTATATAAAGGTTTTTGAAGAAGAACGTGAGTTAACAGTGGTACTGCTAATTGATGTGTCGGGTAGTCGTGAGTTTGGTACCGTATCACAGTTAAAAAAGGATATTTTTACCGAAGTAGCTGCTACACTTGCTTTTTCAACCATTCAGAATAACGATAAAATCGGGGTGATATTCTTTTCCGATAAAATAGAGAAATTTATTCCTCCTAAAAAGGGGAAAAAGCATGTTCTCCAAATTATCAGGGAATTAATTGACTTTGAACCGGAGAGTAATAAAACTGACATTGCGGGAGCATTACGCTACCTTACAAACGCGATTAAGAAAAGCTCAACGGCATTTATTATTTCCGATTTTATTGATGCCAATTTTGAAAGAGATTTGACCATAGCAAGCAGAAAGCATGATGTGGTTGCTATGCAGGTTTATGATATTCGTGAAACCGAACTGCCGAATGTAGGTTTGATTAAACTGAAAGATGCAGAATCGGGTGAACGGGTTTGGGTAGATACTTCCGATAAAAGGCTTCGAACAACGTTTAAACACGCTTGGGGAGAAGGGCAGTTGGCTTTGCAGAAGGCCTTCACAAAATCCGGTGTTGATTTGGTCTCTATGAGTACTTCCGACGATTACGTTCGAGCTTTGATGAAGTTATTCAAGATGAGAGCATAAAGAATGATTGACAATTTAAAATTTGTATGAGAAAATCTCTTTTTTTAGCAATAATAATCTTCGTTTTTGGGTGTGTACAATTGCATGCTCAAAAAATAACGGTTAGTGCACGTTTAGACTCGGCTGTTATCTGGATTGGAAATCAAACGAATTTGACATTTGAAGTTTCTCAGCAGCCAAAACAGCGTGTAATAATGCCACTGTTTTCGGACAGTATCGTAGGGGGATTGGAGACTGTTGCGCCGGTGAAAATGGATACAGCTAAATCACCTGATGGTCAGTTGTTGGTTTCTCAGCATTATGTTGTTACGGCATTTAAAGATTCGTTAATTTATATACCTCCATTTCCGTTTGTTTTGAATGGAGATACTGTTTGGTCAAAATCACTTTCTCTCAAAGTTGTTCAGCCGTTTAAGATCGATACAGCTTCGCACAAAATAGCTGATATCAAACCTGTTTTCAATTCAAAATTTAATTGGACCAGCTTTTTCTTAAGAGTCTTGTTAGGATTTTTAATTCTTGGATTACTGATAGCCTTGTATGTTATATATGAGAAGTTCATTAAGAAAAAACCAATTTTGAGCGATAAAGAGATTAGATTACTTTTACCAGCTCATGTTGTGGCACTTAATCAGTTAGATAAGATCAAGCAGGAAAAATCGTGGCAGCAAGGAAGGTATAAAGAGTATCACACTGAGTTGACCGACGTAATCCGTGAGTACATTGAAAGAATGTTCGATATCAATAGTATGGAAATGACTTCTGAAGAAATTTTAGATCATTTGCGAGTGCTTAAACTAGAAAAGAAATCGGCATATCTTAATTTACAGCAGATTTTGAGTCTGGCTGATTTAGTGAAATTTGCCAAGTGGAATGCTTTACCGGAAGAGCATGAGTTGAGTCTTCAGAACGCATACTTGTTCATTAGCCAGACAAAAGTAGAGGATGTAAAACCAGTAGAAGAAATTAAAAACGAAAAATCAACTGATGCAATCAATTGATTTTAGCTTTCATTTTTTATAATTTAAATAGAACAATGACATTCCATAACCCTGAATATTTGTTTTTACTGCTACTGCTTATTCCAATAGTATTTTGGTATGTTTGGGAGATGCACAAGTCAGATGCCAGCTTACAAATTTCAGCGCATCGCAACTTAAAGCAGTTTCCGCAAAGTAAAAAAATTAAGCTGAGACATGTTCCGTTTGTTCTCAGAACATTGGTAATAGCATGCCTTATTATTGCGTTAGCAAGGCCTCAGGCCTCGAATAGCTGGCGTACACAAAATACTGAAGGAATTGATATTATGATGGCTCTGGATATTTCCAGTACAATGTTGGCCGGAGATATCAAGCCTACCAGATTGGAAGCTGCCAAATCTGTTGCTACAGAGTTTATACTATCACGTCCTAATGACAATATAGGTTTAGTTATCTTTGCGCGCGAAAGTTTTACACAATGTCCGTTAACAACAGATCATGCCGTGTTGGTTAATCTTTTCAATGGTGTAAACAATGGTATGATTGAAGATGGAACTGCTATCGGACTTGGATTGGCTAATGCCGTAAACAGAATTAAAGATGGAAAATCAAAATCTAAGGTTATTATTCTTCTTACTGATGGATCTAACAATAGTGGAGATATAGCCCCTATCACAGCAGCAGAGATAGCAAAAACTTTTGGTATCAGAATTTACACTATCGGTGTAGGAACTCATGGTGTAATAAATATACCTGTTTCAACTCCAATGGGTATTCAATATCAGCGAGTTCAATCGGAATTTGATGCCAAATCTTTAGAAAATATTGCAAATCTTACGGGAGGTAAATATTTTGGTGCAACAGATAACTCTAAACTGCGTAATATATACCAGGAAATAGATAAGTTGGAGAAAACCAGAATTAAGATTCAACAATATAGCAAGAAAGATGAGCAATTTTATTTGTTCAGCATATTTGCATTTGTATTCCTGATTTTAGAAATTCTTCTCAGAAATACCGTTTTCAGAAAAATACCGTAATTGATGCTCAATTCGGTGTTATATCATTGTTAAACTATTCAAACTACATAAAACATAATGTTTAGATTTGCTCATCCTGAATATTTATTTTTACTCCTTTTAATCCCGTTATTAATAGGTGTATTTATTTATACCAGCATTCAAAAGCGCAGGAATATCGCTAAGTTTGGAAATCCGGATATTTTGGCTCAATTGATGCCAAACGTATCTAAAGTCAGACCACAGGTAAAATTTTACCTTCAACTGGTGGTAGTTTTTTTATTGACTATAGTTTTAGCTCAACCTCAGTTTGGATTAAAACAGGAAAAAGAAAAACGTAAGGGAATTGAAGTTATGATTGCATTAGATGTATCAAACTCCATGTTAGCACAGGATGTATTGCCAAGCAGGTTGGAAAATGCCAAGCAGATTCTGTCAAAGCTGGTTGATGATATGAATAATGATAAAGTCGGTCTGGTGGTTTTTGCAGGAGATGCTTACACCCAGTTACCCATTACTGTCGATTATGTTTCGGCTAAGATGTTTTTATCAAATATCTCGCCTGAGTTAGTACCACGTCAGGGAACTGCTATCGGGAGCGCAATTGATTTAGCCATCAAGTCGTTTGGACCCAAAAGTGAGGCGGGGAAAGCAATAATTTTAATAACCGATGGTGAAAATCATGAGGATGATGCAATAGGTGCTGCTAAACTGGCAGCAGAGAATAATATAATTGTAAACGTGATAGGTATGGGAAAAACTGATGGTGCTCCTATTCCTGTTTCGGGTACTATGAGTTTTCGGAAGGATAAAGATGGAAATGTAGTAGTATCGAAGTTGAACGAACAGATGTGTAAAGAGATTGCATTAGCAGGTAAGGGAACTTACGTTCATGCTGATAATACAAATGGAGCTTATAGAGTAATTAACAAGGAACTTGATAAACTTGCAAAATCTGATTTGAAATCAACTTCTTATTCGGAATACAACGAGCAATTTCAGTCTTTCGCTTTGTTGGCTCTGTTGATATTAGTGATAGATTTTTTCATTTTTGACAGAAAAAACAAACGACTCAGCAAAATTAAAATTTTTGATTTAAAGGATAAAGTCACGAAATAATGACATTTTTTTACAATGCATTCAATGAAAAAGATAATATACATATTGTTTATGAGTTTAGTAGTCGTTCCGGTTGCAGCTCAGAAAGAAAGCGATGATGTCAGGGCAGGAAATAAATTGTATAAATCATCGAAGTTCACTGATGCCGAAATAGCTTACAGAAAAGGATTATTGAAAAATCCAAGATCATTTGAGGCCAACTACAATCTGGGTAATGCTTTGTTCAGACAAAAGAAGTATTCCGAAGCTCTGGAAAGATACAATAATGCGATATCCATAAAGCCGGATGAGAAAGAAAAAATAGCAGCAGCCTTTCATAATACCGGAAATTCTTTATTACTCGATAACAAAATAGAGGAGAGTATAAAGGCTTATGAAATGGCTTTGAAGAAAAATCCTAAAGATAACGAAACCCGTTACAATCTGGCATATGCACAAGCACTATTGAAGAAGCAAAACAAAGATAAGAACAAGGATAAAAAACAAGATCAGCAAAAGCAAGATCCAAAACCTCAACCACAGCCTCAGCAACCTCAGCCGAAGCCTCAACCTCAGCAGCAGCAAATGTCTAAGGATAATGCTCAACAGATACTTGATGCATTACAGCAGGACGAAAAGAATGCACAAGACAAAGCTAAAAAGCAACAGCCGAGGACAAACAAAAAAGCTGAAAAAGATTGGTAATTATAAATTAGAAAGAAAAGCTTGATTTGAAATAAAATAGTATGAAACGCAGAATTATATTTATATCACTAACGTTTTTTTTGCTAAACGCCATTATAGTAAAAGCTGATGAGCCTGTTCGTTTTTCAGCATCGGCTCCCTCTACAGTTGTTTTGAATACTCCATTTCAATTGGTTTATACCATTAATGCAGCAGGAAGAGATTTACGCGTACCGGAAATAACAAATTTCGATGTGTTGGCCGGACCTTTCCAATCACACAGCTCAAGTATTCAGATAATTAATGGCAGACAGTCATCTACAGAGTCTACTTCTTATACTTATACACTCCAGGCTCAGAAAACAGGAACTTTTGCTATTTCGTCTGCAAGTATAATTGTAGGAGGACAGAAATACACCTCTAATGGGGTGTCTATAAAGGTTCTACCTGCAGATGCACAACCAAAGTCGCAGGGAGGAAGAGGCGGAAGTGCAGGTTCAGGTTCAGGTGCTCAGACCTCTATCACCAATGATAATCTTTTTATACGAGCTGATGTTTCTAAGACCAATGTGTATGAGCAGGAAGCTATTCTGGTAACCTACAAGCTATACACTTTAGTAGATGTAGTTCAATGCAGTCCCAAGAAAATGATTGATTTCACAGGCTTTATGAAGCAAGACATTGATCAACCTACAAACAAGCAGTTTGCTCTTGAAAACTACAACGGAAGAAATTATACATCGGTTGTTTTGTACAAATTTTTACTGTATCCACAGCATTCGGGTGTTTTGCAACTTGATAAATGGAACTTTGAAGCAGTGGTTCAGGTGAAGAACCGGACAGCAGTACGAAGTATATTCGATGATTTTTTCGATTCATATACCAATGTTTCAAAAATTATCACTGCGCCGGCTGTAAAAATTAATGTAAATGCGCTTCCGGCCGGAAAACCGACTACATTTAGCGGTACGGTAGGTCGTTTTAATATGAATTCCACTATTTCAGCAATTCAGGTTAAGGCCAATGATGCTGTAACCATCAAAGTTTCTATTGAAGGTGGTGGAAATATGAAGCTGATTAAGAATCCGGTTTTAAAGTTTCCTGATGGTTTTGAGACATATGATCCTAAAGTTGTAAACAACTTCAAAAATTCATCGGCCGGGCTATCCGGAAGTAAGGTTATTGAATATATGTTTATTCCCCGTCATTCAGGTAAGTTTGAAATACCGTCTGCCGAATTCTCATATTTCGATATTCAGTCAAAAACATATAAAACATTGCGAACTCCTGTTTACAATTTACAGGTTGAGAAAGGTGTCGGAGGCGAAAGCTCAACTGTGGTTAGTAGCTATGTAGATAAGCAGGATGTAAAGCAGTTGAGCAAAGATATTCGATATATTCAAACGAATAAATTTCAATTATCAAAAGAAGAGGAGCCTGTTTTTGGAACCTACATTAGTTGGTTGTTATATCTTATTCCGCTTTCAATTTCGATGCTGTTGTTTTTTGTTTTCCGCAAGCAGGCAAAAGAGAATGCTGATATAAGTTTAGTGAAAAACAAGAAAGCAAATAAATTAGCCCAGAAGCGATTGAAGTTAGCCCAGAAATTGCTGAAAGAGGGAAATAAAGATAAATTCTACGAAGAAGTGATGAAGGCAACATGGACTTATTTAAGTGATAAGTTATCCATTCCGGTATCTTCGCTTACAAAAGATAATGTAGAAACAGAGTTGCTCAATCACCAGGTAGAGCAGACGCATATAAATAAATTCATTGATATTCTGAATACCTGTGAGTTTGCACGCTTTGCTCCGAATTCGGGTCAGCAAGAAATGGGTGATTTATATGCCGAAACAATTCAGGCTATTAGTAATCTTGAAGAAATTTTCAAAAAATAGTAAACGTATAATTTATATGAAACGTATCATTCTGTTTATATCCATCTTAACTGCTTTCAGCTCATTGACAATGGCTCAATCTGATGCTGTGAGTCAGGCTAACAATTTGTACACAAAAGGTGATTATACTTCTGCTGCTAAGCAATACGAAACGATATTAAGCAATCAGGGTGTTGCTCCTGAATTATATTTCAATCTGGGCAACGCTTACTATAAATCAAATGAAATTGGACGTTCAATTCTGAATTATGAACGTGCCTTGAGACTTTCACCATCGTACGATGATGCCAGATTTAATTTGGAACTTGCTCAAACAAAGGTGGTTGATAATTCTATGCAGTCTTCTACTTTTTTCTTAAATCGTTGGATTCAGAACTTTATAAAGATGCTGACCTCAAACCAATGGTTAGGAATTAGCGTCGCATTATTCGTTATTACTCTTATACTAATCTTTCTTTTTATTTTTGGATCAACGCATTTCATACGCAAGCTGTCTTTTCAGGTAGCAGTATCTTTACTTTTGGTTTGTCTGGCTAGTTTCATATTCTCAGGGATACGTAAAGATCAGTTAGTGAATCATAGAGAAGCAATTGTTATGGTGGGAGTAGTGACCGTAAAAAGTTCACCAGACAAAAGCGGAACAGATTTGTTTCAGCTACATGAAGGAACTAAGGTGAAAGTAAAGAGCACGTTAGGCAATTGGACTGAAATTAAACTGGGAAACGGAAACGTAGGCTGGGTTGAGCAAGCGAATATTGAAAAGATCTAATAGCGCATTAGTTCGTTCTTGTCATTAAATCACAAACTAATCATATAATAATCAGATTATGAATCTAATCGAAGTGATAAAACAGTTAGATCTAAATCTGTTTTTATTGATTAATGGGCTTCATTCTTCATTTTTTGACCAATTCATGTACGCTGTAAGCTATAAGATGACTTGGGTACCTTTGTACATTGCCGTTTTGTTTGTTTTGGTAAAGCATTGGAAGCGTGAATCTATTTGGCTTGTTTTGGCTCTGGTTATATGTATTGTTATTTCCGACCAGGTCGCTTCCGGCTTGTTGAAAAACCTTGTTAAGCGGCTTCGTCCATCCCATGTTGATGAGCTTAAAGATATAATACACTTAGTGAAAGGTTATGCTGGTGGAATGTATGGGTTTGCCTCATCTCATGCTTCAAATGCAGTAGGTTTTGCATTGCTTTCATCGTTGCTTTTAAAACAGAAAGTTTATAGCTTTTCAATATTTGCATGGGCTATTATCACAGCCTATTCAAGAATTTATCTTGGCGTGCATTATCCGTTGGATATATTAGGTGGTACAGTCATTGGTATTTTGGCGGCTTTACTATGTTATGGGTTTATATACAAGTATCGTCCTAGCTTGTTAAAGCACGAAGCATATACTGAAATAGAAAGACCAGTAGCTTTAGTTCCAGTTTCAGTTCTAGGCTTAAGTTTTTTTGGAATAATTGTGTATAGTTTCGTTAGCTAAAAACTAAATTCTAACTTCAACGCCCTTTTCTTTCAGAAACATTTTTAATTCGGGGATGCCAATCTCTTTGTAGTGAAATATGCTTGCTGCCAGTGCTGCATCAGCCTTTCCGGCATCAAATACTTCTACAAAGTGTTCCATAGTTCCTGCACCACCACTGGCAATGACAGGCACATTTACAGCTTCGGAAACGGCACGCGTAATGTCCAGGGCAAATCCGTCTTTGGTGCCGTCGTTATTCATCGATGTCAACAATATTTCTCCGGCTCCAAGTGCAACGGCTTGTTTTGCCCATTCTACAGTTTTGATATCGGTAGGTATGCGTCCTCCGTTCAGAAACACAAACCATTCTCCATCAATGTATTTGGTGTCAATAGCCAGCACTACGCACTGACTGCCAAATTGAGATGCTAAATCGCTTATTAATTGTGGGTTGCGAACGGCCGATGTGTTTACGGAAATTTTATCAGCGCCACATGCAAGTAATACAGACACATCTTCTACGCTCGAAATACCTCCACCTACGGTGAATGGAATATTGATATGTTTGGCAATGCGTGTAACTAGTTCCGATAAGGTTTTACGTTTCTCGTTGGTTGCAGTGATATCCAGAAATACCAATTCATCGGCACCCATTTGGGCATATAGAGCTCCTAGTTCTACCGGATCACCTACATCGGTAATGTTCTCGAAATTAATGCCTTTTACTGTTTGTCCGTTTTTTATATCCAGACAGGGGATGATGCGTTTTGCTAACATATTATTCAATTCACAATTAAAAACTTATAATTCACAATTTGTCTCAGATTCGGTTGGACCATTAAACTCCAATTAATGCTGACTTATCGTCGTTCCATTCTCCAAGAGTTACGATTTGAATGGTGTTAACCAGTTTTTTGTCATACTGTCGTTCGACCTTTACGTAATTACTGCTAAACCCAACCATAAATTCTCCGTTGTGTCGGCTTTCCCACACTACGGGGTAGGCATTACCTACCTGACTTTGGTAGAAAGCTTTTGTCTTTTTTTCGGACAAAGTATGGAGCACATTACTACGGCGTTTACGTTCGTTCAGCGATACGGTATATTCTATGTCGAGCATTTTCGTTCCGGCACGTTCCGAATAGGTGAATACGTGCAATTGCGATATATCCAGTGAGTCAATAAACTGACAGGATTGCTCAAAAAGCTCGTCTGTTTCACCACGAATACCCACAATAACATCAACCCCGATAAATGCATGAGGTAAAAGGCTTTTGATAAGCTCTACCTTATGAGCAAACAGTTCCCGGTTGTATTTCCGTTTCATGAGTTGGAGCACTTCGTTAGTTCCCGATTGCAACGGAATATGGAAATGGGGCATAAAACGGTGGCTTGTAGAAATATAAGTAATTATCTCGTCGGTAAGTAAATTGGGCTCGATAGATGATATTCTGAAGCGCACATCGGCTGGAATTGTATCGAGGGCTTTTACGAGGTCAAAAAAGGATTCGCCCGTACTTTTTCCGAAATCGCCGATATTCACTCCTGATAGTACAATTTCTTTAGCCCCGGCTTCGACAGCCTGCGTAGCCATGGCTACCGTTTCGGGGATAGTTGCATTCCGACTCCGTCCACGTGCATAAGGAATGGTGCAATAGGTACAGAAGTAATCGCATCCATCTTGCACCTTTAGAAAGTAGCGTGTACGGTCGTCGCGAGAGCATGACGCTTTAAATTCCCGTACTCTTTTTATTTCCGAACGATGAATCTCACTTTTTTCAGTTCCGTCCAGCTTTTGTATATATTCAAGGATATTGAACTTCTCGTTAGCCCCGAGTACTAGATCCACCCCTTCAATGGCGGCCACTTCTTCTGGTTTTAATTGAGCATAACAGCCGGTCACAATCATAATTGCATCAGGATGTTGCCTGTTTAAGCGATTGATGGCCTGACGGCATTTATGGTCAGCTGTGTCGGTAACAGAGCATGTATTTATTATGCAAACATCGGCTTGTTCGCCTTGTTTTACTTTTACAAATCCTTCATCAGCCAGTTGTTTTCCAATGGCCGAAGTCTCTGCAAAATTAAGCTTACAGCCCAGGGTATGAAATGCAACCTTTTTATTATTAAATATAGCGTTATCAATCATTTTCTGTGTACAAATTTTCGAGCACAAAGGTAATAAAAAACAACTGATTGTTTATTACCGGCTCTTGGTTGAAATTCCGTAAGATATATTGTTAAACAGATCGATTTAATCTGTTGGTATTGTGGAAGTTGTTTAAAGTCCAAAAACAGTTGTAAAAATACTGTTATATATTTGATTATCTGATAAATAATTATTATCTTTATAGAAAACAATCATATATGATAAGCAGTAAAATAGTAAAAAAGAGTT
>Ga0302286_10001037_pt1 | contig 21147 bp, 16 predicted proteins | sample III_Fen_E2_3_FD_198765 | JGI IMG/M metagenome (GOLD analysis project Ga0302286, IMG submission 198765) | Peat permafrost microbial communities from Stordalen Mire near Abisko, Sweden - III_Fen_E2_3 | ecosystem: Environmental > Terrestrial > Soil > Wetlands > Permafrost | place: Sweden: Abisko...
TTGATGAGAAACAGGTGGAACATCTCCGACTAATCCTGCATCAAAATCAGTAATTAAAGAAATATTCAGTGGACACATATCCAATTCTTTAACCAAATAAGCTTCAGGGAATGCGGTCATATTAATTACTTCCCATCCTTGGTTAGTGTAGAATTTCGATTCAGATTTTGTAGAGAATCTAGGACCTTCAATTACGATAACAGTGCCTGTTTCATGAATTTTGATGCCTAAATTTTTACCTGTTTGGATTGCTATTTTTCTTAATTCAGGACAATACAAATCAGCTGGCGATGGGTGTGTAACAATTGGTCCATCAAAGAATGTTGATTTTCTACTTTTTGTCCAATCAACGAATTGATCGCATATAACAAAACTTCCTGGTTCAACGTGCGTTTGTAAACTTCCTGCTGCACAAGGTGAAACCACTCGGGTACATCCTATATGCTTCATAGCCCAAACATTCGCTCTGTAATTTATTAAATGAGGCGGTATAGTATGATTCCTACCATGACGAGGCATAAATGCTACTTTATGTGCCCCAATTTTACCGATAAAAACGCTATCACTAGGCATTCCATATGGAGTTTCTACTCTAACTTCTGTTATATCTTCTAAAAATTTATAAAATCCAGAACCACCAAATACCCCAATATCTGCTAATTTTTCCATTCTTTATATATCCTCCCATAGATGTTTTTAAAACTATACCATGAACCAAAGCTAATTGACAACTGTTGAAGATATAGTAAAATTCTAAATTTTTGATTTTCCGCATGCCCAATAGTTGTTTATCAAAATATTAAATGTTATAAAATTTTTAATAATTATTTACATCCTATTAATATAAGTTTGTTTTATAATATTATTAAAAATGTGTTAGAAAGAAGGTAGTTTATGAGATTTGATTTTGGGGAAGTTATTACTGCAATGGTTACACCGATGACTGTGACTGGAAGCGTTGATTATAACAAGGTTGAAGAACTTATAAGTTATTTGACATCTAATGGTTCAGATTCGGTGTTAGTTACAGCTACAACTGGGGAATCCCCTACTTTAACTAATGAAGAGGAAATTAATATATTAAAGCATGCTCAAAAGGCAGTTAAGAATGGTGCAAAGATTATAATGGGAACGGGTTCTAATTCTACTGAAACGGCTGTTACAATGTCGATTAAAGCAGAACAAGAAAAAGCGGATGCGATTCTCACGGTTGTTCCTTATTATAATAAGCCTTCTCAACAAGGTATAATCGCTCATTTCTCAGCTATAGCAGATGCAGTTAGTATTCCTGTTATTTTGTACAACATTCCATCAAGGACAGGTGTTAATATGTCAGTTGAGACAGTAAAATATTTGGCTGAAAAACATAGTAATATTGTTGCTCTTAAACAAAGTTTTGGGGATATGGATGTGATTTCTGAACTAAAAAGAGCATGTCCTGATGATTTTACAATTCTTAGTGGGGATGACAGTTTGACTTTACCTATGTTGTCTTTGGGTGCGCACGGTGTTGTATCGGTTGCATCTCATTTATATGGTAAAGAAATTAAGACTATGATTTCTGAGTATAAATCTGGAAATGTTGGTCTTGCAAGAGATATGCATAATAAATTATATCCAATGTTTAAAAAACTGTTTATGGCTCCTAATCCAGTTCCTGTAAAGGCAGCTTTACAGAAAAGAGGGTTAATAAGCGAATTTGTGAGAAAACCTCTTGTAGAACTCACTAATGAACAAAAGGTAGAGTTGTTCGATACAATGAGCTCTACTGAGGCTAGCCTAATGGTATTATTGTAATTTATATTTGTATAAGAGATATTTTTATATAAACAAGATGTAAATAAGGAGAATTTGAGATAAATGAAAAACAGACTTATAATGTTTTGGGCAATCATTGCCATTGTAATTGTTTCAATAGTTTTGATTATTACCAAACCTAACAAATTGGGATTGGACTTGGTTGGAGGCTCAAGACTTGTTCTTGAAGCTCAAAAAACGGCTACAGTTGCAAAAATAACACCTGATATGATGGATAGTTTGCAATTTGCTATTGAAAACAGAGTTAATAAACTTGGTGTTGCAGAAACAATTGTTCAACGAGAAGGTGAAAATAGACTTGTTGTTGAAATTCCGAACGTAAAGGATTTAGCAACAGCAAAAGCATTTATAGGTGATACCGCAGAGCTTGATTTTAAAAGACCTGTTACTCTAAATGGTGTTCAGTCATGGACTTCAACCGGATTGACTGGTAAGGATTTATCAAAGGCAAACTTGAGTACAAATTCGTCAAGTGGTCAATGGGTTGTCGATTTAGAATTCAACGGAAATGGTACAAGAAAATTTGCAAATTTAACAAGAGAATTAGTTGGTCAGCCAATGGCTATATTCTTTAACGGAGAAATGCAATCAGCTCCAGTAATTAAAGAGCCTATTCTTCAAGGTAGCGCTCAAATTTCAGGTGGCGAAAATGGATTCCAATATGAAGAAGCTAAGAAAATGGTTGATTTGTTGAATGCAGGTGCTTTACCTGTACCAGCTAAGATTATTGAAGAAAATACTGTTGGACCTACTTTAGGTGCTGATAGTATTGCAAAATCAAAAGCAGCAGGTGCAATTGGTCTTGGACTTGTAATGATATTTATGTTGGTATTCTATAGATTACCTGGTGTGGTTGCTGATATCGCGTTAATTATTTATGGATTAATGTTATTTGCCCTATTCAAAACTATTCCTGTAACAATGACGCTAGCAGGTATCGCAGGTTTCATATTAAGTATTGGTATGGCGGTTGATGCTAACATACTGATTTTTGAGCGAACTAAAGAAGAACTTGAGGCAGGTAGGACTTTGTTTACAGCTATTAATACTGGTTTTGATAGAGCATTCACAAGTATTTTTGATTCAAATATGACAACAATTATAACTTGCGCTATTTTGTATTGTCTAGGAACAAGTATTGTTAAAGGATTCGCTTTAACATTGGCACTTGGTGTTATTGTTTCTATGTTCAGTGCAATTACAATAACTAAAAACTTTATGTTGTTGATTTTCGGGACTAAAACTCTTGTACATCCTGAATGGTTCGGCGTACCTAAAGATAAAATTGGTAAAGGTTATATCCCAACTGAATCAAAGAAAGAAAATGCAAAATTTGGGATTCTTGATTAGTAAAATAATTGAAATAAAGGAAGGTTATATAAAATGATTAAGTTAAATATAGTAAAATGTAGATTTTGGTGTTTGTGCCTTTCTGCCGTGCTTTTATTTCCGGGTATAGTAAGTATGATTTATTCTACTATCACTTATCCTACGCACACTCCGCTTAAGGTTGGTATTGATTACACAGGCGGTACAACTCTTCAATATGGAGTTACTCAAAGTGTAAATGCTGATAGTTTAGCTAAATTAAGAAATTTATTAGAACAAAATAAAATTGATAGTCCATCACTTCAAACAGTTGATGTTAATAAAAAAGCTACACATAGTAATTTGAAATCTATAGTATCAATTAGAACAAAATTCATTGATAATAAGTCTCATGAAGATACTAAAGTTACAGGGATTGTTCAAAAGGAATATCCTGGGGCTCAATTAGTCCAAGTTAATTCAGTTGGACCTACATTGGGTGCTGAGTTGTTTAAAAATTCTATGATTGCTCTTTGCTTGGCTATTGTTGGTATTATTTGTTATTTAACAATAAGATTCCAATTTGATTATGCATTAGCTGCGATTTTTGGATTGATTCATGATGCGTTGTTTGTAGCTGGGGCTTTTTCTATTTTTGGACTTGTCTATGGTGTGCAGATTGATGCGATGTTCGTAACTGCGATGTTAACGGTTATAGGTTTTTCTGTTCACGATACAATCGTTGTATTTGATAGAGTTAGAGAAAATTTAAGATATTATTCTAAGAAAATGACATTTAGTGAAATTATGAATTTTAGTATTAATCAAACTTTAACAAGAAGTATTAATACTTCTGTTACTACTTTGATTACATTATTTGCTTTGTATTTCTTAGGCGGAGTTACTACTAAAGATTTTGTTCTTGCTATGATTTTAGGTATATCAGTAGGAACATATTCTAGTATATTCTTCTGTGCTGTATTAATTGATATCTGGAAAGATAAAGGGAATAGCAAGACTTCTGCTGCTCAAACTTTAGCTGCAAATGCGTCTTAGGAGATATAAGTGAATACAGAATTATTGGCTCCTGCAAAAAATAAAGAAATAGCTATCCTTGCTATTGATTGTGGAGCTGACGCTGTTTATATTGGTGCATCTTCTTTTGGCGCAAGAAGTAAAGCTGTTAACTCATTATCGGATATAAAAGAAGTTGTTGATTATGCACATAAATTCTATACTAAAGTTTATGTTACGGTTAACACTATTTTGAATGATAAAGAACTTGATGAAGTTAGCAAACTAATTCAGGGCTTATATGACATTGGAGTAGATGCTCTAATTGTTCAGGATATGGGAATTCTAAAACTGGCAATAGATAAGAAAATACCGCCTATCCATTTGCATATAAGTACACAATGTAATAATCGTGATTTAGAAAAAATTAAATTTTTTAATGAGTTAGGAATTTCTAGAGTTGTTCTCGCTCGTGAGTTATCAGTAGCTCAGATTAAAGAAATTATTGACAATACTGATAACCTTGAAATAGAAACTTTTATACACGGCGCTCTTTGCGTTTCTTATAGCGGTCAATGTTATCTTAGCCAATTTATTGGTGGTCGCTCTGCAAATAAAGGTGAATGTGCACAACCTTGCAGAAAAAAGTATACTCTTATTGACGACAGAGAAAATGTTATCCTTAAGGATAAACACCTTTTATCTATAAAGGATTTCAATGCTACAAAACATTTAAAAAATCTTGTAGATATTGGAGTTAAATCATATAAAATTGAGGGACGATTGAAGGATGAAACTTACATAAAAAATGTAGTCCTTTATTATCGTAATCAATTGGATGAATATTCTAGTAGTGCTTCATCAGGCAAAGTGTTTACAGATTTTATCCCTAATATCAATAAGAGTTTTAATCGAGGATATACTGATTATTTTTTGAGAGAAAGAAGTAAATGTTTTAATTTTGACACTCCAAAATTTATTGGTGAAAAAATTGGCAAGGTCGTAAAAATTGAAAGGAATTATTTTATTCTTGATTCTGATATAGAACTGTCTTCACAAGATGGTTTGTGCTTTGGGAAATCTGCTGAAATTGGATGTTTAGTAAATAAATTTGAAAGTGGTAGAATTTACCCGAACAGGATGCCTGAGATATCCATTGGCGTTAATGTTTATAGAAATATCGATACTGAGTATGAAAACAAATTGAAATCTGCAAAAATTAAAAGACAGATTGGTGTGGATGTAAAAGTTAAAGATGATTTTATCTACTTAGAAGATGAGGATAAAAATAGAATTTCTATAAAGATTGAAAGTAGTGAAAAAGCCAAGAATCAAGAAAAAATGAATGAAACGTTTGTTAATCACCTTAAAAAAACTGGTGAATCTGATTTTTACGTTCAAAATATTTCTTTAGGACAGGATATTCCATTCATGCCTGTGAGTTCTGTAAACGAACTCCGAAGGGTCGCATTTGATACATTAATGACTGAACGAATAAAAAATTATAAAAGAGATATTCAACCAGAGCTAAAATATGTTAATTTTTATAAAAATGAAGAGGATTATAGGGCAAACGTATTTAATCAATCAGCAAAAGAGTTTTATGAAAACTGCAATTGTAATATAAAAGAATCCGCTCTCGAAAAATCAATTCCTCGCCGTAAGATTGAACTAATGCGGACGAAACATTGTATCAAATACGCTCTGGATATGTGCAAGTCGTCTAAAAAACTTATATTGGTTGATGAAAAGGGTCAAAAATACCCACTTGAATTCGACTGTAAAAATTGTGAAATGGTAGTTTTAAATAACTAAAAGCTATATTTTATTTTGCCCACCCCAAAATGTTTAAATACACCAATGATGTTTTTGTCGTCAAGGAGTAAAGCGTCGTCGTAATTCATTTGCTCCTATCTTTACCCATTTATCCCTCTGTTGTATAATTAATTTGTATACGGGATGTGTCCGTAGCTCAGTTGGATAGAGTGCAGGTTTCCGAAACCTGAGGTCATGGGTTCGATCCCCATCGGGCACGCTTATATAGATTCACTTTTGAAAGGGAGAATAATGAAGAAGGTTTATATAGAAACATTAGGTTGCCAAATGAATAAATCTGATGAAGAAAGAATGCTCGGAATGCTTCAATGGCTGGATTATGAACAAACTTTGACATCAAGAGAAGCTGATTTGTTGATTATAAATACTTGTTCTATAAGACAACTCTCTGAAGATAAGGCTTTTAGTGCTATTGGTACTTGGGGAAAATGGAAGAGAAAAAGACCTGATTTGAAAATAGTTTTTGCAGGTTGTGTCGCTCAACAAAAAAAGAAAGATTTGTTTAAGCGAGCTCCATATATTGATTTGGTTTTAGGTACTCAAAGATTATATGAACTTCCTGAATTGATTAAAAGAATTGAGAATGGTGAACGTATTTGTTCAACTGAAGAAATTCCTGTTAGTGAAGAAAATTTGACTATTATCCGTAAAGAAGGAACAAATGCTTGGATTCCTATAATGGAAGGGTGCAATAATTTTTGTACATACTGTATTGTCCCTTATACGAGAGGTAGAGAGCGTTCACGCGAATTCGAAAACATTATGATTGAAGTTAAAAAAGCTTTGGATGAAGGGTTTAAAGAGATTACTCTATTGGGTCAAAATGTCGATAGTTATAGTGGTAAAAATTCAAGTGGTGAAGATGTAAACCTTGCAAAACTTTTAAGAGAAATTGATGCGCTTAGTAATGTTTATGGAAAATTCAGAATTAGATTTTTAACGTCATATCCGACTGATATTACCGAAGAATTGATTGATACAGTTGTAGAGTTGGATAATGTTTGTGAATATTTTCATATCCCAATGCAATCTGGGGATGACTATACTTTAAAAAAGATGAACAGACGTTACGATGTTGCAACTTATACAAAAATTTGTAATCATATAAGGGACAAAGTTAAGGATGTTACGATTACAAGTGATTTTATCGCAGGATTTCCTGGTGAGACTGAAGAGCAATTTCAAAATACTTGTAAAACTATGCTCGACTTGGAATTAGACTATTCAAATACAGCAGCGTACTCTCCTAGAGAAGGTACAGTAGCGGCAAAGTGGACAGATAAATTTTTGTCCAGAGAAGTCAAAGAAGAAAGACTTGCAAGATTAAATGTAGCATTAAGAGCGGCTTGTTTAAAATCTAATCAAAAATATATAGGACGTGAAATGGAAATCCTTGTAGAAAAGTTTGAAAACCATAAAGGCATAAATATTAATTCTGGGAGGACCAGAAATAATAAAATGGTTCATGTTCCTTGTGATACAAATAGAATAGGTGAATTCATTAATGTTAAAATTACAAATGCCAAAACTTGGTATTTAAGTGGAGAATTGATTTAAGATGAAAGAATTAATGCCAGAAAATTATACTGTTATTGATATAGAAACGACAGGTCTTGATAGACAAGGTGATGATATTATTGAATTATCTGGGCTTAAAGTCCGAAATAATAATATAGTAGAAGAGTTTTCGTCTCTTATTAATCCTGATCGTAACTTAGATTATTATATTTCTAATCTTACTGGGATAACTGACGCGATGTTACAAGATGCTCCATCTATAAAAGAGGTTTTACCTGAATTTGTTAATTTTATATCCAATGATACTATAATTGGGCATAATGTTAATTTCGATATCAAGTTTGTTCATAACAATTTAAAAAAACATTTTAATAGCGAATTAAATAACAAAAGTATGGATACTATGATTCTTGCAAAACAGGTTTTAAAACTGCAAAATTATAAATTGACGACCATTGCTCAGAATTATAATATTGATACTAAAAATAATCATAGAGGATTAAAGGATTGTTATATAACTTATGAAGTTTATAATAATCTAAAATCTGAACTCCAAAAGGATGATGAGCCTGGTTTTATGCAACAATCTTTGTTGTAGTTTTTGAAAGAGGCAAAATATTGATTAATAAATATGATAGTATCTCCTCAAAGAGGTATTGGATTATTTGGCTTTTAATAATGTGATAAACAAACAAGACCTCGGTATTAATCGAGGTCTTGTTTGTTTTGTCATTTGTTGTTTATGTTTTTATCTATTGATGTTTCTTATGCATTGCTGCCTTTTGTCCAGTAGTTTCTGCATCCATTTTTATAGATACGTTACTATTACTGCTGTTGCTTGGATCTTGCGTAATACTAAAGCTATTTTTTTTCATTACATATCTTGGCTTTTTGCCCGTATCTGGGGTGAAGTTTGCATTTTCGTTATTGACCTGTTCTTGTTCGTATATTCCATTGCCATCATTGTCTAGGGCGACTTGTTGATAGTTGAATACGTCGTGTCCACCTTTCGTGTCGGATGTATTATCTGTAACTTGGAATGATTTAGGAAGTTCTCCTTTGCCGGTACCTGGAGTAAACGCTGTCAGTTGACCTTTTATTGGTATGTTTTTGCCATGTTCTACGTCTCCAACACCTTTAAATGTTGGCGTAGGTTTAGGTTCAGGTTTAGGCTCAGGCTTAGGCTCAGGTTTAGGCTCTGGCTTTGGCTCTGGCTTTGGCTCTGGCTTTGGCTCCGGTTTTGGTTCCGGCTTAAGTTCCGCTTTAGGACCTGGTGTAGGAGTTTTATTTTCACAATCTGTTAGTGATCCTTTATATTTTGCCTTGTCTTTGAATGAGTATTCACTATTTTCACCAGTTTCTTTAGCTTTCGTTTTTACTTTATATTTTTTGCAATCAGCTTTTGCGTCAGCTTCGTTTGCTTCTGATTGTTCTTTCTTATATTTTTCATCGGCAGTCTTAGATTTTTCTTCAGCTTCATTTTTTTTGTTTAATGCTTTTGTCGCATTTTTTTGTGCTTTTTCGGCAGCCTTGTCCGCTTCTTTTTGTTCTTTTAATTTTGTTATATATGCTTCATATTTTTGATCTGCATCTGAAGGACCTTTGACTTCTTCTTCTTTTTTATGCTTGTATTTAATGTCTAAGCTACCTTTTGATTTGCTGATAGTTTTATCATCCTCATCTTTTTCGATGGATTTATATTTCTCATGTATATTTTTCTTTTCGTCTGCTTTTGCTTCTTCTTTCTTTTGCTTTTCTGCTTCTACTGCTTCTTGCCATTCTTTATATGCTACTTCTGCAGCATCTTTTTTTTCTTTTGCAATCTGTTTCTTTGTGCTTAGATCTCCGTTTGCACTATTTAATTCGGTCTCTGCATCAGCAAATTCCTTGTCTGCTTTTATTGCTTTTTCTTGTGCGCTTATAGCTTCTTTGTCTTCTTTTTTTGCTGTCTTGTCTGCTTTGATAGATTCTTTTGTTTCAGTTACTTTAACTTTCATGTAACCTTCATTTCCAGCTTCGTCTGTGTATTTAACTTTCATTTTAGTTGTATGAGGGCTAAATATACTTTGAACAAAGTTTTTCTTTGCGTTTTGAACTTTGTCTAAATCGACAATTTCATTAGTTACTTCTGCCTGGTTTACGTTTTTTCCAGTGTTGTCATCTCTTTTATTTGCTGCACGTAATTTGTCAGCTTCATCAGCTAAATTTATATTATCCTTAGCAAAATTTGTTCCAGAAATCTTAATTTGTGGTTGTGGGGGGTGGTTAATAGACATTGTTTCTCTCTCCTATATCATCATCATTACACTTTATAATATATATAAGTTATTCTGTGATGTTCAAATTCAAGTTGTCATGGAATTGTAATATTTCTTAATACAAATTTTAATCAGCTGTTATTATTCTCTTAAACTGTTTTAAGGTAATATCAATGCCTCTTTTTTATGTTTTATTATGCATTTACCCCTGCCCCTGCAAAAGTTTTTTCAAACTGTTCAAAGGCAAAGTCTATTTCTTCTTTTGTTATAACAAGTGGTGGTGCTACTCTGATTGTATTTGCGTGGGTTTCCTTTACAAGAATTCCTAAATCTTTCAATTGTTCACAATAGGGTCTTGCTTTTTCGTATAATTCTATTGCAATGAACAAACCAATACCTCTTACTTCTTTGATAATAGGGTTTTTGAGCGTTTTAAGTTTTGATATGAAGTATTCTCCAAGTTCACGAGAGCGGTCAGCAAGATGTTCATCTACAATTACATCTAATGCAGCAATAGCTACTGCTGCAGCAAGTGGACTTCCTCCAAAAGTAGATCCATGTTCTCCAGGTTTAAATACTCCTAATATTTCACGACTGGCTAAAACTGCGGAGATTGGATAAAACCCTCCAGAGAGTGCTTTCCCGACTGTAATCATATCAGGTTTGATGCCTTCATGTTCATACGCAAACAATTTACCTGTTCTACCAAATCCTGTTTGAATTTCGTCCAAGACCATTAAAATATTATTTTTGTCACAAATTTCTCTTATTTCTTTCAAATAACCCTTTGGAGGAATTATGATTCCTGCCTCGCCTTGAATTGGCTCAAGCATAATTGCAACTGTATTTTTGTTCACAGCATTTTTGATTTCATTTATATCTCCGTATTTCGTAATAACAAAACCTGGAGTATATGGACCAAAGTGTCCTTTTGCTCCATCATCTGTTGAAAAACTTATTATAGTTGTTGTTCTTCCATGAAAATTTTCAGAGCATACAATAATTTCTGCTTTGTTGTCTTCAACCCCTTTGATTTCGTAACCCCATTTTCTTGCCGTTTTAATAGCTGTTTCAACAGCTTCAGCTCCTGTATTCATTGGTAAACACATTTCAAATCCTGTTAATTTACATAATTTTTCGTAATAAAGAGGTAACACATTATTTCTAAAAGCACGTGAGGTTAGTGTTACTTTTTTAGCTTGTTCTATTAGTGCATTTAAAATTTTGGGGTGACAGTGGCCTTGGTTAACCGCAGAATATGCTGCAAGACAATCCATATATTTTTTGCCATTTACATCAAAAAGCCATATTCCTTCAGCTTTTTCTACTACCACATCAAGCGGTTTGTAGTTATTTGCTCCATATTGTTTTTCTATCTCAATAAATTTTTCTGCGTTATCCATAATTACCACCTATCTAAATTTCTTCTAAGTTATTATACACTTTTGTAGTAAATACCGTCAAATATAAAATCTGATTTAGGTTAAAATTTCCTATTGATAGGTGATTAGGTTTGACTAATTTTGAAATCAGAGTAATAATGGGAAAGTTGAATTTTAGTTGGGAGACGTATTGTGATTGAAAAATTAAAGTTAAAAGGACATATTATTGATTCTCTTATTTTATCTAAGTTGTTAGATAAGCTTGCTGACTTAGGGGTAGATTGCTACACTTCAGATGTAAAAGTGGGGACAAAAAGAGAAGATGTTTCAGAAGCAACTTTTGTTATTGAAACAGAGGACAAAGAACTTTTAAAAGAAGCTATTGAATATGCTAAAAAGCAGGGAGCAATGGAGATTTAATAATGACTGAAAAAATACTAATGTGCGCACCTGATTTCTATGGAATCAAGTACGAAATTAATCCTTGGATGAAAATAGAAATCCAATCAGATTATGAGAAAGCTAGGAAACAGTGGAAAGCTTTATATAATATTCTAAAAAATGACCTTAAAGTTGATGTGCAACTAGTACCTCCTAGAGAAGAAGTTCCAGATATGGTGTTTACTGCAAATGCCGCAGTTATGTACGGAAATAAGGCTATTATCGCAAAATTTAAATACCCTCAAAGACAACCTGAAGAAGAATATTATGCGGATTGGTTTAGAGAAAACGGGTATGAAGTTATTACTTTGCCTGATGGTATGGCTTTTGAAGGTGCTGGGGATGCTTTATACTTGAATGGAATACTTTATTCAGGGTATGTGCCAAGAACTGATATAGCTGCCCATACATATATATCGGAACTTTTAAAAATTCCTGTAATTTCTGTGGAGTTGGTAAATGATAATTTCTACCATATTGATACTTGTTTCTGTCCATTAGAAGATGATTATTTGATATATTATCCAAAAGCTTTTGATGAATATGGAAATAAAATTATAGAAACTAATGTTCCTGAAGAAAAGAGAATTATAGTTAATGATGAAGAAGCATCGTATTTTACGTGTAATGCAGTTAATGTTGGTAAAAATATTGTCACAAACATAACTACTAAGCGTTTTAGTGACCTGTTAGCTTCAAAGGGGTTTACTCATATTCAAACAGATATGAGTGAGTATATGAAGGCTGGTGGAGCATCTAAATGTTTGACTTTAAAAATATAGATTTCTAATACTTTATAAATTCTAGACAAAAGAGGGCTTTTAGTCCTCTTTTGTTATATTCGCTTCATTATCTAATTTTGATTTAATTTCATGTTTTATCCCCCAAACCACTATTGCTATTAAAAATATCAAAGGAAAAAATTTTATGAGATTTCTATTAAAATAGGCAAAAATAACTAGTAGCAATTTTATCGCAATGATAATCCAAAGAATAAAAAAATTTTTTCTTTGGATAGCAATTGATTTGGAATTAAGAGAATTTTCTATATTTTGTGTTTTTGATTTTGAAAATCTTTTTGTTATGATTCCTGATAAAAAATATATCAAGAAGCAAAAAATAGGAGTTCGTGACGCTGTAAATAATAAACTAGAATTATGTGCATTGGGAAAATAATAAATAGCGGAAATATTGAATATTGCATACAATAATGCTGCACTGATAGAATATTTGAGTCTATATTTTTGAGGAAGTTGTTCTTTATACAAGTATCCGTAAAGTAGGGATAAAAGAAGCGCAATTGGCACTAGAGTTTTTTCTATTGAAATATATATTTGTCCTATTAAACCCGCGTTAATCGTGTGAACAAAATATGCTAATAAAAAAGTTATTATTGCTATAATTATTGGATGTTTTAAAATAAATGATTTGATATTACCCATCGTTTAAGTCTCCAGTTGCTTTTTGTTTCTGGTTGTTCGTATTTTATAAACGATAATATTATGCATTAGACATAGTATAAATTCATTTAGTTAATTGGTTAGGCTTTGGCTATAGATATACAAGTTATATCTAATCTTAAAATTTGGTGTTATTTTAACACCTATTTGCAATATGCCCGTCGTCCTCTTATTATAATGATTTGCGGTCTATATATTTTGATGACTTTGTACTCTTTTGTAACATTTTTTAAAAAACTATTGAAAAACCCAAAAAAAAGAGTAAACTAAGAAACATTGGTGTAATAAGTACACTTCTATTAACTAATTAACAGACATACTAATTAACTGACATACTAATTAACTGAGGGACTAATTAACAAAGTATTTAATTGTCCAATTGATGAACTTGTTCATTAATTGGCATACTATTTGGCGTACTAATTGACATACGAATTAAGAAAGTTGGAAGACATGATTACAAAAAATTTAACGGCAAGCCAAGGCATTTCTAATGCAAAATTTGAGAGCAAATCAAATCAAGCTCAAGAAGCGGAGAAAACGACATTTACCTCTTCAAAATTAATGTCCTATACATCCCAAAATGTAAGAGCTAATTATATGCCACTTGCTCCAAATCATTCCAACCCAAATGGTAATGTCTCGTTTAGAGGTAATAATTATGGTGGTGCACTTGGACCTCATGATCCAAGTCCTGAATTTTTAACTAGTAATTACCACTCTAACTTGGATGATATCCCTGAAAGTAAAAAATACAATCACCCATATTATGATTCTACAATCAATGATTTAAACATTGTAATGGGACCTGATAAATCTGCAATGATTCTTCGTGAAGAAGGCGTTACTTCTGAATTGTTAACTCACAGGTTTCATGAAAATCTAAAAAAGGGGAAATATAGTAAGATTGGTTTAGATCCAGATAAAACAAGTGTATTTATGTTTGATGCCAATAAGGCTGCGAGTGATAGAGTCCCTCCGCATACAATACTAGATTCTGTTGTATCTAAGGTTCCTTCTTCTAATAAAAAAATCATATTTGTAGATCATTTTGAATCTTTCTTGCTTAATTTAGCTAGAGCTGGTGAATCATCAAAAAAATATTTTAATGATCTTTCAAAAGATAAAAATATTCAAATAATAGGATTAACTGATAAGACATATATAAATCCTCCTGAAGGAATCCAATCGCCTATTCAAAAATCTTTCTATGAAGGTGTAGAACAAGTAGAGATGGACGGTCTTGGAGTTTCTGATACAAAACATCTTTTAAAAACAGATAAGCGTTTTAAAGACAGTGTTTTAGGTAGGTATAAAAATGTTCATTTTGAAATTTCTGATGGAGCTATAGACTCTCTTGTTTCTGGATCCGCAGTAAAAGATCCTGCACCATTTCCTGCTAAAGCTTTAAGAGTTTTGGATTATATGGCTACTGCAAAACTTAAAGAATCAAAAGCAAAACTAGCCCCTAATGGAGGTACTACTAAGTTAATAATTACTGAACCTGATACGAAAAAATTCTTTTTTGATCATTCTAATTTGCTTGCGAGTGCTACAAAAGATTCAAGATTCAAATTAGCAGAATCTGTGACTACTCGTTTAAGTGATGTTGGTGGTATTAAAGAAATTAAAGAAGATATTAATGATAGTATTTTATCGTATATTAAAGACCCTAAGAAATTTTTGGCATCAGGTCAAGTTCCACCTAAAGGTAAATTGCTTGTAGGTGAACCTGGTACTGGTAAAACTTTACTTGCAAGAGCAATTGCAGGTGAAGCGCATGTTCCTTTCATTGCTGCATCTGGTAGTGAATTTGTTGAAAAATATGTAGGTGTTGGTGCTCAAAGAATGCGTGAATTATTTGACCAAGCTAGAAAAGCCGCTGCCGCATCTGAAAAGAAAACAGCGATTATCTTTATTGATGAAATAGATGCATTCGGGAAAAAGAGAACAGGTGAAAGCGGAGGAAGTGATGAATCTGAAAAGACTCTTAACCAATTATTAACAGAAATGGATGGGTTCAATAACAAAGAATCTAAGACTAAGGTTATTGTTCTTGCTGCAACAAATAGGGCAGATGTTTTAGACTCAGCTCTTAAACGTCCTGGTAGATTTGATGACATAATTGAGGTTCCGGCTCCTTCTAGAAATCTATATGCCAGACTTGAAATTCTTCAAATTCACTCAAGAAAAAGACCTTTTGCGAGCGAAGCTGAAAAAACAAAAATTCTAACTGAGGCTGCTAAAATTACAAGAGGTATGAGTGGTGCAGAACTTGCAGAAGTTATGAATAAGGCTTCTAAAATAGTTGCAAAAAGACCTGATAACAAAATCATAACTCATAATGATGTTGTAGAAGGTTTCTTGCAGGTAACTGCGGGTCCTATTAAAAAATCAGATTCTTCTGAAGCTGAAAAAATTAAAACGGTAAGACATGAAGGTGGTCACGCAGTTGTTCTTGATACTTTGAAAAAGGATAAAATTTCATTTATTACTCTTGATGAGAGAGGTGAGTTCCTTGGTGCGGTGTTCCGTCAACCATCTAATGAAACTCCTACATTCAAGTCTGTTGTTTCTTCTATTGCGACTTCTTACGCAGGTGGTATAGCAGAACCTAATTTTGCTAAAGATGGCCATGGCGCAGGTGTAAGTGGTGATTTAGAAAATGTAACAGGTTTGATTGATAGAGCAGTAAATAAATGGGGGCTTGGTGTTCATACTCCTCAATTATCCATAGATGAAAAAGGTACTATGGTTAATGCATATAGTAAAGAGCGTAAGAAAGATACTAAGTTATTCTCTGAAACTGGTCATAAGGTTGCTCAAATGATTACTGATTTCCACAAAGGATTCTTAGATTCGTATGTTGATAAATATAAAGCAAATGCTGGTAAGGGTGGAAATAATCTTTCTGGTGAAGAATTTAGTAAAATGCGTGAACAGTGGGTTAAGGATAATGGCAAAGAAAAAGAATTTGCTAAGTTGCAGAAAAAAGCTAGTCGTTTAATGGATTTGGCGTTTAACAGTAATAATAGTATTTTGGACAAATTATTGTATAAGGTTGCAATGAACAAAGATAAAGGTGGTAAATTATTATTAGCTGCATCTACCGTTGCTTCTGTAGTTTTAGGCTCAGCGATAGTTCTTAAGAACGCTTTTTCTAAGAAAAATAATAGTAAGGCTAATGCATAATAATCTATTTCGATTATATTGATTTGTAGCAACAACTTATTTTTCAAATTATAAGAAAAGAGAGAGATATTTTATCTCTCTTTTCTAAGTACTCCTCTTATTTTGGTACAAAGAATTGTACCCTACGAACTACCAAGCTACGCTTGGTAGTTCGCGTCTTTTTTAAATTTCTCATAATAAAAAGGACAATAACAAAAGTTATTGTCCTTTTTATGGTGGGCGTTAGAAGACTCGAACTTCTGACCCTCTCCTTGTAAGGGAGACGCTCTACCAACTGAGCTAAACGCCCACACCATAGTAATTTTATTTAATTGTCATCTCAGTTTGTAGAGCGTCTCATCGACGCGAATCTAACATTCGAAAGGTAAACCTTTCTGGGCAACTGAGCAAACGCCCACACCATAGTTTATTATCATTCAAAAGGTAAAACCTTTTGGGGTAATTTAACACCCACAATGAAATTTTATTTAATTGTCACTTGCCTTAGATTAAACGTCAAAACGCTATCTCCTAGTGCATAAATATACTACCCAAAACAAAGCCTAATGTCAATAATAAGTTTTATTCTTTTTGCGTTGTTGTTATTTTATTCTTAAAATCTGCAAATGGACTGTTATTATTTACTGGTGCATGGTATACATTTGCTGGCTGTGCTTGTTGGTTTAATGGTTTTGCAGTTGGTATTGGTGTGTTGACTGGAGTAGCTGTTTTAGTAGTAGCTTGCGGCGTTGCTGTTTGACTATTGGCACGATTAGTAATCAATTGTCCTAATGAACTTGATGCAAAGTGGTTTCTTATGATTGGCGTAACTATGTTGCTTGATATAACACCTCCAACAACTGCTGCTGTTGATCCTGCAAAATTGAGGAAGGATTTATATGGTTTTTCAATTTCTTCAAAATATTTTACGTCTTTTAAATCAAAATCATGTGTCCCAATTTTTAATTCATCTCCATGTGCGACTATTCTATTGTGAACAGCTTGAGGAATAATTTTGCCTGTCGAAACAAGTTTTAGGGCAAGTCGTTTAATGGAGCTTGTAATAACAAAGAATGAACCAATATTAATTGCTGCATCTGCAATTTCTTGAGGGATCATAAATGATTTTTGTTCTTGTGTATATTTTTTGTTTGTAGCAATACCTATTAATTGGGCAGCAGATGATGCTACCCATCCGATTATTGCAGTATGAATTAGCATTCCCGCAACATTGTTGGAGTAATTATTAAATATTCTGTCTGTCATTGTTTTTACTAAGGCAGGTATTTTTACGAGTTTTTCCTTGCTTGGTAAATCCTTTTTACCATGAGTAAATTTTCCATAGGCAAGAAGGCCTAAGCCAATTCCAGCACTGATAGTCATTCCAATCAAACTCGCTCGGCTAACTCCTGAACTATTTTTTTCATTTGTAGTTTCAGGATTATTGGTTGTAGTATTTGTAGTTTTTGTAGTGTTCTTTGTCGTATTGTTGGCAATTCCGCCATTTTTGCTCTTTTCTGTGTGCTCGGCTTTTTTAGTGTCTTTCTTATTTAAATGGTTTGAAATGATTGTGGTAAGTGGCATATCAATTAAAAAGTTTGTTAATAGCATTGCACCAAGGGATAAAATTGTTGCTAATGCGGTTTTATAGTTTCGCATTTTATTTTTTAGCATTTCTTGGTTACAGTCTACAATTGCTCTTGGGGTGAAAAAGTTGCTTACCTTCTCTACGCCTAAGTCTATATCTGTACATTTATCAACCATATCGTAAGTTAGTTTCCTAACTACGCATCCGACTGATGTCCCTGCTACTATTTTACCTATAGTTCTGTTTTTTGAGGCTCTAGCTGTCTTCTTATCTACTTGTTTGTTGTGTTCATCAATATATGGTTGTGTTGCAATGGCTGTAATCCCCATAATAGCTCTGTTCTCAGCGGGACGCCCTACAAAGCCTCCAATCGTGTTAAGGATTTTTGGATTCTCAATCGTTTTATTAGGTATAAAATCTAATATTTTTTGATAAATCTTCATAATATACACACTTACGTAAGGGCAACACAAACTTCATAGTACTACATATATACTAAGCTTTAGACACATAAATAATTGCTGAATTGTTACGAATACCACTTAAATATTTACAATAATTTCATTATAAAGTTGTAGGTCTTTCTCTTTACCTGAAAACTTGTTTAATATAAAATTTAAAGAATAAAGAATAGTATGAAAAGGAGATTCTTATGGGTAGCAGAATAGGTATAGATGTTGGTGGAACCAACATAAAAATAGCGTTAGTAAGTGATAAAGGTAGTATTATTTACTCCAACTCTATTCCTACAAGAGCAGAAATGGGATACGAATATACTGTAAACAGTATGAAAGAAGCAATTAGTGAATTGATGAAAGAAACGAAAACTAATTCTAAATCTATCGAAGGTATAGGTTTCGGCTTCCCAGGACAAATTGATTATAAAAAAGGTATAGTAAGATTAGCTCCTAATGTTCCAGGATGGGTGGATGTTCCAATCTCTCAAATTATGGAAAAAGAATTTAAAATACCTACTAGGGTTGATAATGATGTTAGATGTGCAGCTCTAGGTGAACTTAACTATGGTGCAGGTATTGGATGTGAGAACTTAGTTTGTATTACAATTGGTACGGGGATAGGCTCTGGAATTGTTATAAATGGAAAACTTGTTCGCGGTGCAAGTAATGCAGCAGGTGAACTTGGTCATATAAAACTTGATATTAATGGTGGGCCTCTTTGTGGATGTGGTGATAGAGGATGTTTGGAAGCTTTTGCTTCTGGTCCTAGTATCGTTGCTTTAGCGGAAGAATACATAAAAGGTGGCAAATCAACAAAATACAGAGAGCTTGCAAATCCTGAGATTACTCCTTATGTAGTTTCTGAGGCTGCAAAACAAGGCGATGCTGTTGCAAAACGTATATTTACAATTATTGGAGAATATATTGGCGTAGGTTTGGCTAGTGTTGTTAATTTGTTAAATCCTGAAAAGATTATTATTGGTGGTGGCGTTTCTTTAGCTGGAGATATTCTTTTTAATCCTATTAAAGAAACAATAATTAAAAGAGCAATGCCGATTTCTTCTGCTGCAGTAGAAATAGTTCCAGCAAAACTTGGAAATACAGCTGGTGTTATTGGTGCGAGTTTATTAATTAAATCATAATTATAAACAAATATAGTTTATTAAAGTGGAAGTTTAATCTTAAACTTCCACTTTTTGTATGTTAAAATACAACTATGAGATTAGATAAGTTTTTAAAAGTATCAAGATTGATTAAACGTAGAACAGTCGCCAATTCTGTATCTGAAATGGGAAAAGTCTATGTTAATGGCAATTCTGCGAAACCAGCAAAACAACTTAAAGTTGGGGATATCATCAAAATTGAATACACAAATAAAACGATTGAGGTTGAAGTAATAATTGTTCCCCAAGGAAATGTAAGTATTCAAGAATCTTCTACCCTATATGAAGAAATTTCTAATTAATTTAAATTTTCATAAATTCTATCTTTGAACGTTTGCATCAATTATATTAGAAATCCAAGGTACATAGCTGTACTTGCCTTGTACTGATGTCAAAACCAAATATACCATACCTGTTAGTACTGCAAAATTGATTATTGAAAATCCAAAAATCATAGGTGCATTAAATATAAATAATAATTTGAATACGAGCATATTAATAAATGGAATAATACCAAGTATACTTACTAGAAATCCAACGAATTTTGTAAGTAAAAAGTATCCCATAACAAGGAAAAAAGACTGGAATATATGATATTTCAAAAACGATTTAAGATTTCCTTTCGTTAATGCAACAATTATTAGCCAAACAAACCCTACCATTCCCAAAGTCGCATAACTGGTAGCTGCAACTATACGTTCAACTAAGCATGGTTTATCATAATTCCTCAATTATTTCGTCCTTCCTTAAGTCTTCAATGTAATCATCTATTACCTGGATGTATACAAGTTTAAATTCATCATTTTCTGGTCTTAGACCAACAGCAGCTTTATAAGAATAAATTGATCTCTCAATTTGTTCACTCATATAATAAGTATTTGCTATAAGGATATATAAATCAGGATCCAATTTAGAAATTCTTAAAGCAGCTTTATATTGTTCTTCTGCTTCAGCAAATAACCTTTGATTTGAATACATATTTCCTAAAAGTATATATGCTTTTTGTTCTTCGGGCTTTGAAGTTATTGCTCGTTTGTATAAATCAATAGCTTCATCATAATGTTTAAAGTCAGATTTTGAAATTGCATAACAAATGACAGCTCTGTAATCACTATCTCCTTCAAGAGTAAGTGCAAGTTCAAAGTATTTATTCGCTTGTTCTTCGTTCTTTTGTAATGACAAAGTATTTGCCAAACACAAAGCAACAGTTTGGTTATTTGGTTCTAGTTCAAATACTCTGTGATAATAATGATAAGCACCTTCATAGTCAAAAAGTTTGAAACAAACATTACCTAAATCTACCAATGCTGTTAAGTTATTCTGATCAAGTGATAAAGCTTTTTCATAATAAGCTTTTGCTTCAATAAAGTCATCAAAATCGTGATATAACAACGCTATTGAATTATAAATTTCAGGTTCTGTTGATATGAAATCTAAAGTTCTGTTATACCATCTTAATGATTTTGCAAAATTCTTCATCTCAGCGTATGTATTACCTAAGTTGTAATAAACCAAGTAATTACTTGGGTCTACTACCATAGCTTTTTCAAAACACTTTAATGCTTTTCTATATTCTTTTTCATAGAACCAGATACTTCCAAGATTTAGCAATGCTTCCATATCTTCTTCATCAACAGTCAAAAGGCTTTCATAAACAGAAATGACTTTGTCATATTGTTCTAACATTGCATAATATTTTGCAAGTTCATGGTAATGGTCAGCATTTCTAGGA
>Ga0302286_10001039_pt1 | contig 21104 bp, 24 predicted proteins | sample III_Fen_E2_3_FD_198765 | JGI IMG/M metagenome (GOLD analysis project Ga0302286, IMG submission 198765) | Peat permafrost microbial communities from Stordalen Mire near Abisko, Sweden - III_Fen_E2_3 | ecosystem: Environmental > Terrestrial > Soil > Wetlands > Permafrost | place: Sweden: Abisko...
CTTGCCTCATTATCTTTAATTAAAGTTCTTTCTCGGATTCCTACTAAATCCCCATCTATATTAAAATGAGGGATAAGAATACCACCTGTTAATGGATTATAAGCGATCCCGGCTTCTTTCATTGTTTGCTCACTTATCCCATCCTGGAGCCAAGGAAGAATTCTAGGTTGAGGATAATATTTAAGCAAATCTTTATTATAGGTTTTTAGTTCTACTACTTTATTTTCTAAATTAAGATTAGCAATTCTATCATAGTTATGAATAACTCGCCAGTCCTCGGTTAAATCTTCATCATGTGCGAACTCTTCTGAAATTCCAAAGAAAGAGGCTACAAATTCCATGGCTTGCGGTAATTGCATATCTATTTCCTCTTGGAGTTTTTTTACTTTAATAACTAATTCAAAAACATCTAAAATATCACAATTACTATAGCATTTGAATAACTTCGTATTTTCATAGTAATATAGTTTATGGGAACCTTCTCCAAAGTCGTTATGACAAATTGTTTTAGCTACAAAATGCCCATTTTTCATAATAGGTTCTCCGCCAAAATGGGAAACTAATGATGCAACACTTTCCATATCTAAACTTTCTTTAAGTTTGTCTTTGTCATATTTAAAGTATTGCATTATTTACCTACCCTTCTACAATGATTCTAGTTTCAGTGATTGGAAGTAATTCAAAGTTCCATTTTGTGGCAAATATAGTTTCAAATCGACTAGTTCCTTTATCTGCTCGCATCCATAAATAAATGCCTTTATAAGGTCCGCCACGATTTTTATAGATACTCATTTTCACTGTCGGAGCCTCAAACCCATTATCTCCAAGAACAGTCTGCAATGAATCTAAATCTGCTTGTGTAACATCAAGCATAATACAGCCAAAGTCTGCTTTATCCGCAATAGCTTTAGCTCCTCGCAGAAGGTTTTGGTCCGGAGTTTTAGAAGTAACATAATCTCCATTTAGCTGAGTCGCACTCATAATAAAGACTTTGTACTTATTTGCGATATCTTTTAACTTAACAGAAATCATAAACAAGATATTATCTTCTCGAAGTTTAACTCCTCCGCTTCGACGAGTAACTTCTTCTAAAATCTTCATAGAAGTGTGAATATAGTCAAGGAAAATATATCGAACATCTCGCTCTCTAATATTTTTCTTAATAGTAGTTTCAATATCTTTTAAAGAAAAATCTGGCAATTGCTCCACATAGATTGGAGATTCTGAAATAATTTGAGCCGCTTTGTGGACTTTTTCTGTTTGTTCAAAACTGAGGGTGCTTTCAACAATGTGAGTTTCATTTACACCAGAAACAAAAGCTAAAGAAATAGTCTGAAGCTCTTCAGATTCAAGTTCAGTAGAAATAAGTAGGGTTGGCTGTTTGGTTGTAAGAGGAATCCATTCTTGTGCTTTTTCATTCCACAACTCATTACAAGAACAAAAGAGAGAGTCCGCAATCATAGAACGACTCTTTCCCACTCCAGTAGGCGCAGACCGCAAATAAAACTTACCTAATCTAGCGCCTCTTGTGACTGTATTAACAATAGGTCCATAGAGAGGAATTCCCACATCTGGAGTTTCTTTCAATCTTTCCAACAAATCAAAGATTCCATCGCCAAGATGCGAAGATGAATCTTCAATATCATTAACGTATGCATCTCTAACTTCTTGAATTTTCCCATCTATGATATCGGCAATTTCTTCAAGGGCAGTTCTATCTAGCCAATCCTCTTGCGCCTGTTTCTTTTTTACATCTATAATATTGTTTACATCATATAGCCAAGATAAATCCATTCCGATGTTACTATATTCCCGCATTAAAGTCATTTTCTTTAGTTTGTTGTAATAGTAATCAAAAGAGGCAAATGATGACTGTTCTCGAATTTTAGTTAAATACTCTGCGCCATGATTAGCTTTGTAAATGGCTAATTTTGTAGGTCTTTCAGCTAAGTAATCTTCAATAGTATTTATATTGATCTTACTGACTCCTAGGGCATGAAGATTATAAATAGACCCGAAAATAATTTTATGGAAATCTGTAGTAAAATCACTTTCGTGGAAAAAGTACTTATCTTCTGAGTCTAAAAGATTTGGATCATTATAGATACTTCCCATAACTTGCATTGTAGCAGGAATATCTACATATTTTTTACTCATGCCCCTCCTTTCTAATCATCAAGGTTAAATAATTTGAATCTAGATATATCTTTCTCAGGAGGCTTAATGCGGACTTCTCTAATTTTGAGATTTTTATACTCTTGCAAGTCTTTTCCTATATTAATTTGATTTGCATTAAATTGTGCTAAATAATAATTATAAGCCTGTTTATAACAAAAAGGAACAATTCCTATGCGGCCTTCCGCCTTTTCTAAAGAACCATCTTTAATCTCATACCAATAGATAAGAGTTTTTAAGATTCCAGAATAGGTGAATCCGTTATTAGCAACAAATCCTTTTATCTGTCTATCTAAAGTTAAATAATCATAGTTTTCTTTAAACAAGTCTTTCAAATAATGATGTAACGCAGCTAAGTCTTTAGACTCTTGGGTTTCTTCGTACCCGTCTGCGCAAGTTGCATGAGCATACCTCCGAGAGCCAACAGAAACTGCTTCAATTTTATCTCGATCAAATTTTACGCCGCAAACCTTACAGATAACAAAATGCGCCACCTATTCCACCTCTTTTCTTTGCATAGTTATATTATACCATAATTTAAGTGAAATGTCAAGAAAGGGAGGCACAATTATTAATGTGCCTCCCTTTCCTTTTAAGCTAGTTTATGAACTTGGTGGTGTCACTGCTGTCATACCATTAGCAATAAGATCTTTAAGAGAGGAAACAACCAAATCAAGTACCTCTACTTGGTCTCTCGTGCAATCTCCTACTTTTCGTCCTTTTCCGAGATGCTTCTCAGTCAATTGAACAATTCTTGGAGCCCAATAAGAAGCGAACTCTTCAGGAGAATAAGTCTCTTGGAGTTTTTCAATTTCATTTTGGAACTCAGACATTAGAGTATCATAATCAAGTTCTAATGCGGTTGCCGCATAAACATTCTCTTTTCTTTCTGTGAAGAAACTTGAATCTACATCTTCCATTTGGCGGTCGATCGCTTCAACGATGGACTGGACCAAATTCTCATAAGTAAAATCAATGAAGTCAGGAGAGTATTTAAAGCGGGACCCTGCCATAAAACGAGTGGATCCTCTAAGGAACAGTTTAGTCCCAAGACTTCCATCTTCTTCTTGCACTGGTCTGGCATACCCGATAATATCGCAAAGTCGTGAAACAATATTTAAAGGGCGTTTTGTGAGAGTAGGAACAATCATTTGATATTCTTTACCCTCTTGGTCTGTAAATGTCTTGTCTTGTGAGTGACTAATTAGAACCAGGCCATATCCTAATTGAACAATACGACGAAGTGATTCATCATATTCTTTTGCTAAGGCCGCATATCCTTGCCCATAAGGCATATCACCAATAGAGTCTACACTATTATTCGCGCAAATAAACTTTTCTGCATAGTCCCAAGCGATATCTGCGGTATCAATAATAATAGTCTCATAAGTTTTCATAACATCTGGATTTTTTAATTGGGTGAGAACTTTCTTAAACTCTCCCCAAGTATTCATAGGTTGGGCCATAGCGCCAGGAATAGCGCTATAGCCCTTTTCAAATGCTAGAATCAAGTGATGAGGGAAACGGCTCGCGATAGTAGTTTTACCACTTTTAGGTTCGCCATAGAAGAATACAGAATATCCTTGCATATTTCGGCTTACTTGATGAGGTTCAACTGCTAGTAGATTAATTTCTGCCATTTATTTCCCCTCTTCTTTAGAATACGTATGGTTTACCTGTTGCAGAAGTCTGCGGGGTTCCTGCAGGAACTCCAGTAGGAGTAGCATTTGCCGCAGTAGCATTTTTATTCTTCATCCAAGTATCATGACTAGTCTTAGTATCAGCTAAGAAAGTCTCTCTTTTGCCCATTGCTTCTTTAACCTCAGCATCGGTAAGAACTCCATCTACACCAAAGTCATAAGGAGTGGCTGCCGCGCCAGTGATTTCCCACTCACGGATATTTCTAGTAGTAATCTTAACAGATGGGCCTCCGAAAGCCGACTCTTCTGAAGTCTCAGTCTCTACGGTAGTAGAAACAACCTTACCCCAAACCTTCATAAAGACTGGTTCAGAAGTTGTAGCTCCAAGATCTTCAAAGTACTGACGTCCGCCGTCATTCTTTACAACAAGCTCAATAGGAAGTAGGCTTCCCATAAAGTTGAAGGTCGCTCCCTTAACTACTACCATCGCTGGCTTATCATGCTCTTCATCAGCTTCTTTCAACTGAGTGCCTGTGATAAGCATGTCCACTTCGAAACGATTGCGCTCAGACCCGAATGTCTGGCCAGAAGTTAGAATATGAATAAAACCGCCATCATTAATCTTATAAGAGATAAGCTCATTCTCTTGATTGTAGAAATCATTAAGGCCAATAGTAGTGTCTGCTCGCAACTTCATCGCTGCAACGCCAACATCTTGATAGGTTGCATTTGTACTATTCATAATATTGAACAAACTCTTATAAGTAAGATTATCCTTACCGGCCTTTGTCTTTTCCACTACATAACGATAATTAATGGGAACAATATTAAGACCATCTTCATCTGTCAAAATTTGAACTGTTCCAGAAATGAACTCTACTCCTGGATTCTTAGCTGCAGCCTTTGTAACCTTGATCTGAAGATCATGGCCCCAAAGATAACCTTCAAAATGAGTAGTATTAAGAATCTTTTTCATTTTTTCTCCTTTGTTTTATATCTATTATTTTCTATCTTATATCTATTATATCACAATTTTTTAGTCTTGTCAAATCTAATTACAGGACAGCAGAAGGATCACAATCTAGAGCATAAAAAGTTGTAGCCCCTCCTGGATTTCCTTTTTTAGCAAAACCATCTTTAATAAGTTTCCGCATGCCACCCGCAACACTCGCAGAGGTAAGACCGATGCTTTCTCCAATTTCTTTAGCAGTCCACATATCTGCTTTTGTGCCTTGCAATTGTTGCATCGCTTGGAGAATTTTTTTCCCATTAGCCGTAAGAGATATTGTCGGAGTTGCAGCGCCTCCTTTTTCTATTTCTTCAAAATATGACCAGGCATCTGTTAGATTATACTTTCCAAGATCTCTGTCTCGATAGGCATCTCTCCATAGATGATGCATCATAATTATGAATTCTTCTCTTGCTGCCATTAAAGTCTCTCAATTGTTTTACCATCATCATTCATAACATAGGCATATCCAAACTCAACACACACCCATTTCCAATTATCATCTTCCATATGAATAGACAATGATTTTACTTTAAGAGGCTCCTTATCAGCTCCTAGAAAATAAGAATCGAAATTTTGCTCATAGGCATAATCTCGGGTCATTTCTTCTGTGGTTAAAGACTTTATATGGTCAATAAATACCCACACAGGCTCTCCGTTATTAGCTGATTCTGGTTGTTTAATTTTCAATATCATTTTACTTACTTCCTTTCTGTCGTTCTCTCTGTCTATCTGTCTGTTTGTTTCTTAATACTAAATAGTCTTAGTAATTGCTGTATTGATAACTCCTTGAATCAATTCTTCTAAAGAATTTACCAAAGGTATCCCATATCTTTCACAAACAATTTCTACATTGCCTTTTCTCCAGAATCCATCTGGGCAACAGACAATCATTTTTCCAGAACTTGCATATAGCCCCAGCTCTAGGAGAGAAATAGGAGATTGCGTATTTGGATCAAAATACATAGCAATGATATCCGCATAGTCTTGACTGTTTAGTTCCCTACTAACTTGCTCATAGAATTGAGCGTTATCTATTGACTGAATCCAAGAAGAATCCCAATCATCTCTTCGAGGATTTAAGACAGTAACACTATCTGGAAGTCCTTTCTCAACTTTTACTTGCCAATTTTCAGCAACTCCCATTTCAATACTGCCCGCAGTAAATACTAGGAAACTATCTAAAGAATATGGATTAGGTGCTTTAATTACTTTTGCCATTAGCCACCTCCAAAATAGCCTGTGCATTCGCGGAGACATTCGATCCATGCATAAAAATCTCTACATGGTTCATACCAGATCCGCCTTCTAAGCTTATAGATCTATCATCTGTAAGTCCGGTGTCCGTATCTGATTTAGTAATATGTAAATCTTTTGGCAAACTTCCCTTTTTCTTTTCTTTATTTGGCTTTGCGGCCTCAATAAAGAATTGCATATAAGGTAAAGTGTTAATCCAATCACAGTATGAATGCCATTCGGTTAACTTATGATTATGACGATGATCATATTGAGACAAAAGCACTTCATAATCAAAAGTAATCGTTCGCGTTTGTAACCATGCTTCTGGAAGAATTCTAATTAATTCTTTCCACACCATTTTAGCATTGTAAGAATCTTGTCTGCTTATATAAAGAAGATATTTATCTCTTAAAAGATTTAGTATCTTAATAGTTGCACTCCAAGTATCTAAAATTCCACTAAAAGGCATAAAATCATCTATTTCAAACATGTCTATAGAAATTGGATTCGCCATTACTTTGTGCATCGTACTAGTTGAATTTGCAGTTGTTCCTACTTTATAAGTATCAAATTCCTTCCAAAAATATAAAGGAGCAGTAATATCAACACATACTAAAATTTGTCTCATAAATTTACGATGTGTTGTTCCAGCATGGATTAATTTACAAGCTAATGCCATATCATTTTCGCCTATGATAAATCCTTCTGGCTCTTGTATACTATCACTCTTTGCCCAGCTTTCCAGGGGATTTCTTAGCCCCCGGAAAGCGCCGGCCATGTTCATTACTTCTGTATTACTGAATTTCAATTAAGAACCTTCCTCCATATTCTTCACAAATATCTTGGCCATTCCAGGCAAAGCCTCGAATAGAGTGTTAAAGGTATCTGTGACTCCTGCTTCTCGGACTGCTGAAAGAGGCCCAAGAGAGTTAGCAAGTTGTGCGGCGAGCATCTTATTACCCATAACCGTAATTGCTTCAGTCAACTGCGGGCTAATTGCAGCAGCTCTCTTAACTTCTGCATCGACTCCCGCAGCCAACTCCATGATATTATTTTCAATTTCTTTTGTACGTAGAGCAGCTCTTTGTTCGGTAGTTTTTCTTTCAAATTCAAGTTTCTCTGTGTTACGTCCTAGCTCAGCCGCGAGAGACTTACTTGCTAATTCATCCTTCATAGAAGCAATAGAAGTTAAAGAATTAACTTTGGCAATTTCTAAATCTTCTTTAGCCTCTTCTTCCTCAATTAAGAGTTGAAGTTCCTTCAAACGGCTTTCTGACCGAGCATTCGCAGCTTGCTGTGCGATTTCCTCTTCATCAAGAATAGTGTCGAGTTTACGCTGACGTTCTGCAGCAACAATAACTGCCCTAACTGTATCATATTGAGCATCAATAAGCATTGATTCAATTTCATGATCTTCAATATCTACATTTAGAATTTCAACATCATAAACTCGCATTCCATTCTCCGCGAAAGCACGTCCAGGGCGAGTTCCATCTTCCTTGTTGGTAATCCCTAGAACAGTATCTCGAATAATATCTGCGGAATTCTCCATAAACTCTTCAATTCCATAATGCTTGACTGCATTACGAATCATAGAACGGAGATGCTCAGTCAAGAAACCAACATAGTCCTCGACTTCAAACCACTTGTCTGGCTCTCCCTCAAAGTTTACTCGGTAACTCACTGTAGTTTCAACTTCAACAAGATCTTTTGTTACAGCTTGGACTCTATCTGAAACTTTATTGTTCTTAACTCGCAAATAAACAGTTTTAAGGGTACGTTCGCGGTTCTTTGGGGTCCCTGTTGACAGTTCTGTTGCTTCTAGACTCTCATCATAAGCTAGGAGAATACTAGTCGGTCCCGGAACAACCTTTCGAGTACCTTTCTTAGAAACAATTTGGACTGCATATCCAGTCCAAATATTTACCCCAACAGCTCCATCATACTTAGAATCAAGAGTTAAAGTACGGGGTGGAGTAAAAGTATGATGACGATTCATAGTGTCTCCAGCTAACTTATCGCTAACCGAAGTAGATAAGTAAGAACTTAATCCGCCACTATCCCAAGCTGAAGAGGAAGTTACTACATTGCCAAATGATCTTGAACGATAAGACTCTTCTGAAACAAAATCTGTTCCTTTGGTGTTTATAGATTCAAGATTTGCATTATATTTAATAGCTTCAGTGTTTCCTGGATAAAGAAGATCAACAGTCTTTCTATCGAGAACTCGACGGACAAAGACTTCTTTCCGAGGATCAGGGAGACACATCTGCGGCCCCATGACAAGTTTAACGTCACCAGTGTCCTTGTTTAGAACATAACGAGCTTCGCCCGCAGGAATAGCAACGGCAAAGTGGATACTCTGATCTCCGTAAGTCAAGATTGCATGCTCAGGACGTGGATAATAAATCTTTTGTTCTCTACCTGTGATAAATAGTTCATCACCAATTTTATTTCCCTCATATTCCGCAATAACCTTGATATAAAGGCCCATATCATTGTTTAGCTCAATAGCCTTAAACTTGCGATTATTGCCTTCTACAACAAAATGTTCTGTTGGATTGGGGAATACCACATCTGGTCCTTGTACATAGCGCTTATCACCAGACTCATCTAGCAGAATACAATACTCAAGACGCTCAAGAGTAACGGCTTTCCGCACATAATCTCCAGTATGTCCATCAGGGACTACTTCAATACCAGTAGGAGGAATATAGAAAGAATATTCATCTCCACGAATAATCATAAGCTGTCCTAAGACAATCTTATTGACATCAGTTTCATCCATAACTTCCATAAGGGTCTCATCATCTTGAGCTTGAGGACGAACGACCGCATTCTTCCAGTTCAACTTAGCTTCATCTTCATTATAAACACGAATAAGAAGATATTCATTAGAGCGCAATTGGTGCCCTGAAATAACTTCTGTGATTTGACCAGGCCAAAGAGGGAATCTTGCTGGTCCTGGAATATTAACTTTTCGCCCATAATTTAGATCTGGGAGCTGGCTAGAAGTAGCGGAAGCAGGATGAGCCTTACTCTCTTCTACTGTCGGGTTCGTTAAGACAATATAAGAACCTTCATCTGCTTTGGTAAAACTTTGCGTTGCTCGCGCTATATTTGCCTGATCAAATTCACCAGACTGCTTGTTAAAAACAACAGGTCGATCATTTTGACTAATAGCCTGTCGATTCGGACCTACATAAGTAGAAATAGTTCCCTTATTCTCATCCAGCACGAAGGCATACTGAGCATGGTTCAAAAGTAGATCTCCACTACCGCGTGGGTCTTCTCCCATTACACTCACAATCCTCTCCTTTTATTTCCTTTAAAGATTTCCTTTTGTTGTATTTAATCCATATATATTTGATTTGTATAAATCAATATAATACTTTTCTTTTTCATTTAATTGGGAGGAAGGGACTTGTTCTAGCAATTCAAAAGTAAAATTATGAATCCCATTCTCTCTCATTAACTTATATAGTTTATTGGAAGCTGTTGTATTACTAGCTCCAAGTGCGGTTTTAACATGATCTTTCCATCTTTGCGCGATATTAACACTCTGTCCTATATAAGCTAATTTAGTTGTTATATCTGTAATCTTATATATACCGCAAACAGTATTTATTTTTAGTATGTTATTGCATAAAGCAGTAATTTCTTTTTGATAGTATGTAGACCAAATAAGTTTAGATAAAACTTCTGGATGATGCAGTCTTGGTTTAATACTCTCTAGCCAAGTTATATCTTCTAAGTCTATATTAGAAATTGAAATTTTAAAGAAATTTTCCTTTTCCTCAATTTCTCTTTCTCTTAATAGAGCTTGGATATTTGCATCTCTAGTGGCTTTCATTTTATCTAAATTATCTTGTAAAATAGCTATCTTTGCATCATACTCTTCTTCAACATCAGTATAATGTGAATCTAGAATATCTGCATATGCCGAGAGTCCTTCTCTGACTCTTTCTTTCTCCTGTTCTAAAACAGAATTCACGATTGCGGTTTCTTGCTTAATTACTTGTTGTAATTGAGAAAGATGAGAATTAATATCTTTATCAACTTCTACTATTTTGCTTTCCCGCTCAGTAATTAGCTCAAGAGTTTCTTGTTGGTATGCTTCATTCTGTTTTTTTACTTCTTGATTCAAAATATCTACCTTTATAGCCTTAAATTTATAAGCTATAAAAGCAAGACAAACAAGAAGAGTTAATACAATAATTAAAGTTGCCATTTGATTTTAGATAACACGAATGTTGGGATTAGATATTTCTAATCCCAACATCTAGCGTGTTATTTAATTACTCTGCAGCTGCAGGCGCAACCTCAGCGTCAGGATCAAAAGCCATACCAGCATCGGTAAGCGTGATGAACTTAACTTCCTTATGAGTGGTCTTGCCAGCCTCGTCAGTAACCTCTACCTCAGCCTTTGTGCGGACTGCGAGTCCCTTGCGCTGAAGAGCAGAAGTAACGCTACCATCAACGCTCTTCTTCTCAATACCTAGAGCAGCCGCAATGTCAGCCGCAGTAACATCTGTCCCTGCCGCAGTCGTACCCTTAAGATACTCAAAGACCTTGCGAGAATTCTCCTTCATAGCCATGTTGTTCTCCTTTTTCTCGATGTTTGCTTCATTGTAATCTCCCTCTTGGAGAATTATCAATTTCTTAAGCATATTATACTACAAAATTTTTGATAAGTCAAGAAATGGATTAATAATTTTTCATTTCCTTAACTCAACAAATCTATTATATCATAAATTTTTAAGTAAGTCAAGTATTAGTTGAAAATTACATCAAATGTACAATCTTCTGGATTCTTATCTTCTCTAAACTTAAGAAAATATCCATGCCTAATACTGTGCTTCTCATTGTCAATACTCATACATTTGATTTCAATAACTCTATTAAGATACTTTTCGGGATTCTTTGCAAAATCTTCCCGCATTTTATCTGTCAAACCAGAAGAGATTGTCCCAATCTTTTTCAATTCATTCCCATCATAGGCAGAAACCTCAATGGCGTTCTTCCATCCAAAGTAATATGCTTTTGTAACAGGAATGTAGAATCCATAATTACACGCCTCTAAAAACGACTCTCCCTTAGCTTCCTCTGTAGGAAGAGGTCTCTGGTATTCTAAATCATTTACCCACCAATATTGCCAAGCTTCGAGTTCAGTTCCTTGGTACTCTTTTGTTGGATCACAGAATCCTGTTATCACAACGTCTAGAGTGTCCTCTTGCTTGATTTTAATGCTTGACCAAGCAGGTCGTTTATCACAAATATACAAACTATCTTTCTTCTTAAGCACCATCCCTTCTTCTCCTTCATCAAGGAGACGTTTCGCAGTCTCATAAATATCAGTATCAATATTTACTGCGACATGAATGAACTCGTTATTAGAAAAATAAGTTTCATGCAACTCGGTGAGAATCGCAATCCGCTCTTCAAAAGGCTTGTCCCGCAAATCTTCTCCGTTAAGAGTGACAATATCATTCAATAGATAATGGACATTCCCATCTGTTTTTTGGCGTAAAATAGCCTTAGCTGGCAAGCATCCCATAATTCCAGTTACTGCTTTAGAAGTTTTTCCTGGGATATAAATCTCTCCAATAAGAAGAGTATCAGGGGGGAGAGTTTGCGCAGCTTCTCCAATATGTGGAACCTGCATGCTCTTTTCAGTAAGGAATCCATTAACGCCTTTTCTTCGACTAAAGAGATAGGTGAATTGCGGAGTTCTATTCAGTGAATAAAAATATCCATCTTTCTTAACAGAAGCGAGATATTTTCCACTGTTACAGTACTCTTCGAGATTGTCTCTTTTGTTTTTCGGCAATGACCAAATATCCATAGCCTTAATCATAGAGGCTTCGGGATATAGTGCATGTACTTTATCTTCATCAAATCCTATACAAAGTGACATATTTTAATCCTCATCTTCATTAAAAAATCCTTCTTCTCGGGCAACATCCATAGCGAAATCAAACCCATTCCAATTATCAACCCCGCCTCTTTCTAGGTACTCTAGATACTTACTTCTCCAAATAAGAGTTTCATATTCTTCTATAGAAATGGTCATACCTATCTCTGACATTGTTTTCCCCTTTTTTATATTATATCACATTTATTTTATTATGTCAATTAGATTTTTACTGTAGATAGAATCATACTTCCTTTAATCATAGGATTCCCACTAGCAGTTCGAGAGGCAGAGGGAATATCTTTTGTGGAAATTCCTATATTAGAATTACTGCCAATAATTAAGATGTTATCATCGTCGGAGACCATGGCCGCCCCGGCCAAGGTTTGGTCTTTATAAAGATACACCCCTTTGCCGTTTCGTCCTTGAATAGTAAACTCAGAGAGGGCCATCTTCTTGCCATTTCCATCTCTTGTAAATACTGCAAGTTCATCAGTAAGTTTGTGTACCGGCACTCCTGCAACTACTTCATCTCCTTCGTTTAATTTCATTCCCTTAACGCCCATAGCAACTCTACCGACATTATTGATATCCGCAGTTGTAACTCGTATCGCCATTCCTGATTTAGATATTAAGATTAACTCTTGTTTATCTAAGAAAGTAATTTCTACTACTTTATCTCCTTCTTTAAGTTTAAGGGCAATAACTCCAGTCGTAGTTCTCTTACTGTTATTATACTCTTCCAAAGAACTTTTCTTAATCATCCCTTGGGCAGTTATAAATACAACAGAAGTGGCTGTGCTTTTTCTATAGAGAGAGGTAATTGCAATAATCTCTTCATCTAGATTTAATTTAACTAGAGATCCTATCGCCGTGCCTATGGCCGCATTCGTGCATGGTGGCACATCATCTACTACGATTCGGTACATCTTACCAAGAGAAGAGAACATTACTAAAGTATCAATGGTATTTGTCTTTATAATGTCAAGAACACTATCATCTTTATTCTTGATTCCTTTACCATTTCTCTTTTGAATCTTGAAACTTTTTACTGGAATTCTTTTGATATGACCAGCCTTGGTAAGAACAACCACTACATCTTCCGGTTCTATAGCTTCAATAATCTTTTCTTTTGAGACTAGTTCTATCTGGGCAAGATCTGTTCTTCTAGCGTCTCCATACTTTTTAGTAAAATTCGCGAGACGATTAGAAAGAATAGTATTCTGTCGAGTTTGATTTGCAAGAATATCTTGGCAATCAGAAATTTTAGAAAGAAGATCTTTCTTTTCTGTCTCAATCTCAATCTTTTCTAGCCCAGCAATTCGACCTAATTTCATATCTACAATTGCTTTTGTTTGAGCTTCATTAAGATTATATTTAGTTGCTAATCGAATGCGGGCATCACTTGAAGATTTAGAAGTTTTAATTAAAGCAATTACATTATCAATATCTTCAAGAGCAATTAATAAACCTTCAGTAATATTTAACTTGGCTTTTGCTTTTGCTAATTCAAAGGTCATTTCCCGCACAATAATATCAATTTGATGCGCGACATAGATCTCAATAACTTGTTTTAGATTTAAAGTAGTGGGTACTTTATCGACAAGAGCTACTTGATTAAAGCTAGTATTTTTTTGCAAATCAGTTTCTTGATAAAGTTTAGTGACTATGCTACTTACGTTACCTGAAGCCGCGAGTTCTACAACTATTCTTAAACCCTTTTTATTAGATTCATTGCGGACTTCATCAATACCAGTAATCTTACCATTTGCTACCAAGTCATTGATTTGTTTAAGCAATGTTTCAGTGTTAACTCCAAATGGGAGTTCCTTATAAACAATGAGAGTCTTTCGCGCACGAGTTTCAGTATCATATTTTGCTTGCATGATAACTCGGCCTCGGCCAGTCTTATAACAAGAAAGCATATTATCTTTGTTGATAATAGTCGCTCCCATAGGAAAGTCTGGGGCGGGAAGATGTTTAGAAACAAGTTCATCAATAGTAATCTCATTATCGTCAAGATATGCTTGGATAGCATTTGTCACTTCATTGAGATTATGTGGTAACCAATTACAAGCTAATGAGACTCCAATGCCGGTATTAGGATTACAAAGGAGATTAGGGAAAAGAGATGCTAAAGTAACGGGCTCTTCTTCATCTTCTGAGTAGTTAGGCATAAAATCAACTACGCCCTTCTTTATACCATCAAGCAATCCAAATTCTGAAATCTTAGAGAGTTTAGCTTCTGTGTATCTAGCTGCTGCCGCAGAGTTGCCCCCCATATTTCCTTTGTTCCCATGAAAATCAATAAGAGGATATCGCATTACCCATTCTTGGGCAAGTCGGACAAGAGCCTCATAAATAGATGAATCTCCATGTGGATGGAACCGTCCCATGGTATCTCCAACAATGGCCGCACATTTAGTATGCGGCTTATTAGATAGTTTACCTGTTGTATACATATCAAAGAGAATCCTTCGAGCGACAGGTTTTAAGCCAGATTTAGCATCTGGAATAGCTCTATCTGTATTTACTGCAATAGCATAGGCCATAAAGTTAGAGGAAAGTTCTGTAGTTATATCACTGTAAATTTCTGACATTAACCTTCCTCCTCTTCATTAATCATTGTTATTTTTTTATTTAGCAGGCTTATCGCATTCGTCGCGGCCCAAGCGGCTGCATCTGCTATATCTCTTCCAGTATATATTTTATTAGGATTAAGTGATTCATATGAATAAAGATAGCTTGTCAAAAATATTTTTCTATCATAGTATGCTACATGAATAGTTTTATCTTCTTCATTTAGTATGGTCTGAACTACTAATTGCATTAAATTTGAACCTCCACTTCTGCGCTATGTGCTTCAATATAAATACGACGAAGAGCTGGACTGTCTCCCATTAACTGATTAAACAATTTGCCTGCGATCCTCGCATCTTCCAAAGTAACTTGTTTAAGAGTTCTATTGCTAGGCTCTAACATAGTCTCTTCTAGTTCATCTGCATCCATCTCTCCTAGACCCTTCATGCGGCCTAGCTTAAACTTCTTAGTTGAATTTGCTTGTTTCCATTTATCAAGATCCGCATCATCTTTTAGATACTTATACTCTTGGCCAACAGTGACTTTATAAAGAGGAGGAACGCTAGCATAGATATAGCCTTTCTCAATAAGTTGTGGTGCAAAAGTCCAGATGAAAGTATAGAATAGAGATTGAATATGCGCTCCATCTACATCAGCATCAGAGGCAATAATAATCTTACTATATCTAAGATTATCTTCTACAAATGCAATTTTCTTAGTCTTAGGATCTAAATATAGACCAAATGCTTGAATCATATCATAGATTTCCGCATTTGCTAATACCTTATCAATAGGAGTCTTGATAACATTAAGAATCTTTCCTCGGACAGGAAGAATGCCTTGAGTCTCATTATCACGAGCCTCAATCATGTTGCCTGCCGCAGAATCTCCCTCTACAATAAACAGTTCACACTTGGAACGATCTTTACTCCAAGCATCGGTCATCTTAGAAGGCATCTTCAATGCTTGCTTCTTAGTATCTGCTTTTGTTTTAACTGCGGCCCTAGCTCGTTTAGCAGCTTCTCTTGCCTTCTTTGAGACAAGAGCCTTCTCAATAATATTCTTAGCACTCTTAGGGTTTGAGTTAAGCCAATCCCGCAAGACTTGAGTCGCAACTCGCTGAACATGAGTGCGGGCTTCCGCAGAAGTCAGATTCTCTTTATTTTGGCCTTCATAGATAGGATTGAGATAACGAAGGCTCAATACCATTACCTGACCTTCTTCCAGATCAGTGCCTTGAAGATTTTCATCTTTCTCTTTCAAGAAACCTTTCTCTCTTGCGTACTGGTTCATAACTAAAGTAAGAGCAGTCTTGAATCCAGTATGATGAGTTCCCTTATACTGAGGAATATTATTCGTATAGAGTTTGTAAATATAAGAGCTATTACTATTCCAAAGCATTGCGATTTCGAGTCCTTCTTCATTGCAATAAAAAGGCTCAGAAAGAGCAAGTCCTTTATTTAGACTATTTACATAGTCAAGTAGCCCATGTTCTGAATAGAACTGGACTTTTGTTCCAATATTTTCATTGGTAAGAGTAAAGGTTAATCCTTTACAAAGATAGCTTAACTCTTGTAATTGCTTATGCATTTTGTCATAGTCGAAAGTAGTGCAGTTTAATACTTCTGGGTCTGGAATAAATTCGACTTTAACACCATGCTTCATCTTTGTGGGGAAGATATCACTACCTATAGCTCCACAGCTATGCATTAACCCCTTGTGGAAAACTACATATTCACCTTTTCCATCCCTATAACTATCTGCTTTGAAGAAGGTAGATAGAGCATTGGTAGCTTTAGCCCCAATCCCATTCGTACCACCAGAGGAGTTATATCCAGATTTTCCCTCATTGTCATATTTGGCGCCAGTGTTAGTAATGCCAAAGACGGCTTCTAGAATAGAACAACCACTCTCATGGACTCCAATTGGAATTCCACGCCCGTCATCTTCAACAATTAAGCTGTCCTTTTTGGTTAGAGTAACATCAATCTTAGTTGCCCCACCATTTAGATATTCGTCAACACTGTTGGAAATGATTTCCAAGGCAATCTGATGGAGTCCCGCAGATTCAATCGAACCAATATACATACCCGCTCGTAAACGGATATGTTCAATTCCGGTTAAAGTTTGTACACTCTCTGCGGTATAACTATTCTCTATAGTCAATTAATTTGCTCCCTTCTTTTAATGATACATCAAGAATATCCATATTATTTAATTTTGTATATTTAATTCTAATTAAAGGAATTTTATGATATACACAATATTCGTTTTCTAAAGAATCTAAGTTTTGTCTAATCTTAAATGAAGAGTCTCCTCCAAAATAACTACTAGTCTCAAAATGTTGTATGCCATCGTACTCAATCAAATAAGATAATTGATTCGCTGTAAAAATAGCAAAATCAAATTTCAAAAGACTGGTGATTCCAATTAAATCTTTAAAAGAGTACTGATAAACAAAATCAATGTTATTATTTTGCAATAATTGAATTATTTGTAATTCACCCTGGCTTTTAATACATCCACAAGACATAGTATGATTTCGTCTTAAATCGACACCTTTAATGGAAGTAAGATTGCCACAATCGCATTGACAGATCCACCAGGCATTTTGACTATTATTAGTTTTTTCTTCATCTAATTCTATAACTGATAATTTACCATATTTATTTCCTGTTTCATTAATTCTATGTTTTATTCCTAATTCTTTATTTCTTTTATTAAGCATTTCTGTCCGGCGACAACCGCAAGATGTAGTATTACTTGTCGTCAAACTATATCCCCTAACTATAAATTCAGTACCACAATCACATTTACACTTCCACATTGTTTGTTTGTGATTATTATTTTTTTCTCTACATAATACTATTAATTTTCCAAATCTTCTATTTGTTAAGTCATTTAGTTTAGGCATTTTCTCACCTCTCAATCATATATAAAACAAGTTATATTTCCATTTCTCATTCTATTATACCATAAATTTAGAGTATAGTCAAGCGATTGTGAAAAATTTAAGCTTATACAGCCGATTCACAATCGCTTGATTCAATTATTTATGTTTAGGACATACAGAGTCCAAGCTCTTTAATATTCTTGCTTGCTTCGATTTGCGCTTTTAGGAACTTAGCTTGCAGAAGCCTTTTTTCAACATGAACAGGATAAAAATCCTTGAGAGCCTGAAGATCAGTTTTTGCAGTATCTAAGTCCTTTTGCGCCATATGGACTTGTTTCCGCAAATGTCTCACTGGACGAGAATGCTTATATGCTGAGAACTCTTTCAAATCTTCCATTTGAGAATAAAGAATTTGAAGAGTCTTAAGCTTATCTCTGGCGGCATCTACTTTAAACTTCATATATTCAATTTCAGCTTTGATTTCTGCAAAAGCACATCCTGCGTATGAAGAAGCATAAGGGACGTCCTCCTCGTGAAGCTGAACCTCCCCCTCGAAGAAATACTCTCCCTTTTGAAGAATTACTGTTGAAATACCACTGATAGGGTCAAAATCTGAGTATACCATTTTCATATAAAACAACTCCTTTATCTAATTTGTGATCAAAAATAGCTGACGTGTGTGCGGAAATTCCGTCTCCGTTTTCCTAGTTAAATATTATTTTCTCGTTCTTAAAACATTCCTAATTAGATTCATCTTATGTTCAGCCCCAGCTCCGCTAGTATCAAAAGCAATAGATTCAATTTCTTCTAAAACTTTGTCTGGCTTGTTTCTTGGCTTATCGCAAAAAACACTCCAAACCCAGAAGAAAATGAACCAAGAGATAAGTGAAAAGCCTATCACGAACACTATCACAGATGCGTTCATTCTTTTCCCCTTTATGATAATAACAATTGTATTAATTCAATTTTACTGTTTTAGTTCTATGTGCATAAATTGTAGCTGCGATAACAGCTAGAAGCCAAAGACAGCCGCATCCCCATCCCCACATTATTTTTTCACCTCATCTGGTAGCGGTTCGTCAAATTCACATATATCTATTTCCAATTCATTAGTTTCTATTAGCCATCTTAGTTTAGCTTTTAGCAACTCAATTCTTGGAAGCTGTGGGCAGATACCAGATTCTCGTCGCATCAAACAAATTGCGCCTTCTGGATCGCCGCAAGAGCAAAGAGTATTATTTTCTAATGACATTTCAGCTCCTGTCTAAATGCAATGGTAAGGATTTCTTCTAAAACCTCATCAAGTAAGTCATCAATCTCTTCGTCTTTGCTCTCATCAGATGAAGCCCTATAATTGTCTGCGGTATCACAGACTACTTGAACGCAAGCATCGGCTCTTCGCTCCGCAGTTTCTAGACTCATGCCAGCTCCATTTAACTTAAGTCTTTTTAGGTATTCTGCATTTGGAGCATTAAGACATTCCTCATAGGATTTGCCTGAAAGATAATCTTCAAGAAACCAATGGATACGAAGAATATGATGAAGTTGCTTTGGATCATACCCAAACTCCTTTAAGACACTCTCTTTAGCAGGATAGGGATGTGTAAGAGCCTTACGCTTTTCAAGCGCCATACCTTTCATACATCTGACTGCCGCGTGGGTATTGTACCTAGCAATGCGCTCTCTGGCCTCAAGCATTTTTGCCCAAGGAGCCATATAGAGTGGATTGACATTGAAGTATCGCGTGAAAAGAAGTTCTACAAAGTTAATGTTTTGCTTGCGGAGGCAGTCCCAATACAAGCGAATATCTTTTACATCACAATGTTCATCATTGGGAAGGATTCGAGTTGTACTAATAGGTTTGCGATTCCGCACAAGGTCTTTAAATCGTGGCACAACAAGTATCTTTGTATCTACATCTGAGAATTCAGTGGCTAGGTTATAGTTCTGAGAGCCTTGAAGCCCAATCATTACAAACGTGTCGTCTCGGTAAGTATCTTCATGCTCTAGAACTCTGCCCATAGGACTGTTACTCATAATGACTCCTTTCTTATTTTACAAAGTTAGTAAGCATATAGAAGGTAAAGATAATTTGTGCAATATGGATACTCTGATCCATAATAAGGTTAAGTTTCTTTGCATTCGCCTTAAGGTCATCTGTAACCGCATGGATAAAAGCGTTAAAGATAAAGAGACTAAGGAAAAGTAAATTCCCACTGATTGCAATTTTATAGAAAGGCAGCATAATCATAAAGGCCCAACTAAAAGCGTGCATTGCAAGAGCAACAAGATAATCAAGGGAGTAGAAAGAATTAAATCCTGTCTGATACTTCCACCAACTGATTTGTTTCATACTTGCGAGAATGCCTTGCAGATAGTAGTCATCTACGACATGCAGAAAAATCATAGTCAAAAGAATATACCACATAACATCTCCTAATTGTTTATTCGAGCCAATTATTCGGAAAATAATAAAATCCAAAAACCGCACATCCTATAAGAATTACCCAAACACACCAGAAGAAAGGTACTTCGTAAGTAGTAGTTACATCATGCAAAGTTTTCTCAATATTTGAATCGCGATAAATAGGACTTTTATCCCTTAGAGCGTGATTGTCAATACAACTAAACACCGTTCCTTGGATAGAAGTTGGCAATCCTGTGTAGATATTTCTATCATTTGAGTCTTGATATACAACATCAATATTATCAAATGAAGGAAGTGTAAATACTGTGGTAAGACAAGTATACTTATGAAAAGTTACATATCTACTTTGAAAGTTTTCCGAATCAGTAGCATCCCAGGTGTAATATGTTTCAGTATGAGAACGGGAATGGCCTTCGCTATCTGTTTCAGTAACCACTCTTGTATGCATGGTATAGTGCTCATGTGTTTTATTGATAACCATGTACTCGCCCTTAATCTCTGAGGTTGAGACTGGATCAATTGCAGCAACTGTGCCATAGATAAAAGCATATCCGGAGTTAGTCCGGACCGCATAGTCAAACATGCTATCAGTTTCAATCTTATCCGCTGTTTTGTACTTCATAAGATTATCATTTACTGAGTTTTGAATTGCACCACTTATCCCAAAACCAATACCTATCATCAAGCAAATGATAACGATACTGGCAATCAATTCTCGATAAGTAATACTAAAACTATCAAAACTAATTGCAACATTATTTCGCCACTCGCGATAACCATACATTGGATTAATCCTTACTGAAAGAGATTAGTAGGGGCACTCTCAGGAGCCTCATAAGTTAGATACTCAACTTTTGTAATTTCGTATCCAGCCATACCAAGAAACACATTGGCTGGAAAAGAACGCGTATAGCGGATATAAACTTTTGCCTCATCGTTGTAAGAACTACGATATGTAGCAATTCTATTCTCGGTCATTGCGAACTCATTCATAAGGTCTTTGTAAAGATCGCTAGACTTGAGCTGCGGATACTGCTCTGCGACTGCCGCAATTGCAAGTTGAGCCTGATTAATCTGACCTTTAGAAGCTCGCATGGCGACAACTTCTTTAAGGGTATTGGCTTCATGCTTGTCGTAAGCCTTGACTGCATCAACCATATTATAAAGCAAATCTACTCGACGCTTCTCTTGAACTTTAATATTGGATTTAGAGGTATACACTTGCT
>Ga0302286_10001040_pt1 | contig 21103 bp, 16 predicted proteins | sample III_Fen_E2_3_FD_198765 | JGI IMG/M metagenome (GOLD analysis project Ga0302286, IMG submission 198765) | Peat permafrost microbial communities from Stordalen Mire near Abisko, Sweden - III_Fen_E2_3 | ecosystem: Environmental > Terrestrial > Soil > Wetlands > Permafrost | place: Sweden: Abisko...
CTACTGCTTGATCTTTACAACGCGCTCCGTCCACTCGACGAGATCACCGGCGCCACCACCACGGACGATATCCTCAACCTGATTTTCGGCACCTTCTGCATCGGAAAGTAGAGAGACATCCCCCGAGCAAAAGAAAGAGGCGGCTCTCGCCGCCTTCCGCTGTGATTCTCTGTGTCCCCTGTGGTTAAGCTCTTTGCGTCCTTTGCGATTCCTCCGCGTCCTTTGCGGTTAAGGTGTTTCGCAGCTCGTCCACCGCGTCCGCCATCGCGTACTTCAACTTCTCGATCCCCTCGCCCGTCACCGCGGAAATCGGATACAGCTTCAGCTTCTTCCGCGTGCACCAGCGTTTGAGCTTGGTGACTTTCTCCGGATTCGCGACGTCGATTTTCGATGCCACCATCAGCACCGGTTTCTTATCGAGATCCGCGCCGAAATTCGACAGCTCGCCCATGATGACTTCGACATCCTTCACCACGTCGTCACGCCCGCTGGCATCCGAAACATCCACCAGATGCACCAGCAGGCGGGTGCGCTCGATATGCCGTAGAAACTGAGTGCCGAGTCCGGCCCCGGTGTGCGCGCCTTCGATCAGCCCTGGGATATCGGCCACTACGAAGCTGACTTCTTCTCTGGCGTCGCCCACGACCACCACTCCCAAGTTCGGCTCAAGCGTCGTGAACGGGTAGTCCGCAATCTTTGGCCGCGCCGCCGAGATCCGCGAAATCAGAGTCGACTTCCCCGCATTTGGATATCCCACCAGCCCGACGTCAGCCAGCAGCTTCAGTTCCAGCCGGAAGGTGCGTTCCTCTCCCGGACGTCCATCTTCGTGCTCGCGCGGTGCCTGGTGTGTGGAAGTCGCAAACTGTGCGTTCCCGCGTCCGCCGCGTCCGCCGCGGGCAATGACCACCCGCTGGTCGGGGTTGGCGAAGTCATGCACCTTCTCGCCCGTATCGGCGTCATATACGATCGTGCCGACCGGCACCTTCAGAACGATGTCCCCGCCGGCCTTTCCAGTCTTGTTGGAGCCTTCGCCGTGGCGGCCGCGTTCCCCCGAGTATTCAGGATTGAACCGGAAATGCACCAGCGTGTTGTGGCGCTCGCTCGATTCCATCCAGATATCGCCGCCATTACCGCCATCGCCCCCGGAAGGCCCGCCCCGCGGCACGTACTTCTCCCGCCGGAACGCCATGCAGCCATTGCCGCCGTCGCCCGCCTTCACCCGGATTTTTGCCTCATCAATGAACATGCTTTGTGTGGGGCGGGCACTCTTGTCCGCCGCCGTTGCTTTTGGTTTTCTTCGCGAAACGAAAAAGCCCCGACCGTAGCCGAGGCAAACACCGCCGGCGCTGAGCCGGTCTTAAATGGAGCACCGGGCGTCCTCGCCCGGCCAGCGCAGAGCCCTACTTCGCTTCCGCGGGTTCGACCATGACGAACTTGCCCATCGAGCCCTTGTCGAGAAACTTGATGCGCCCGGTGATCTTGGCGAACAAGGTGTCATCCTTGCCCCGGCCAACATTCAGCCCCGGCTTCACCCGCGTGCCCCGCTGCCGCACGATGATCGTTCCGCCCGGCACCAATTGCCCGCCGAAAGCCTTGAACCCAAGACGCTGCGCGTTCGAATCGCGCCCGTTTCGTGATGTTCCCTGTCCTTTTTTATGCGCCATATCAAAACCCAATCGCTAGTGGCTAGTTGCCAGTAAACCCAAAGCCCTTGTCATCCTGAGCGTAATAAGCGATGCGCTTGCGCGTCGCTTACGGAGTCGAAGGACCCCTACCCAAAATTACTTCTTCTTCGTTTTCTTCGCCGGGGCCTTCTTGGCCGCCGCTTTCTTCTTGCCAGCTTTCGCGGTCTTCCCGGACGCCTTCACTTCCGTGCCCTCAGCCGCCGCCTTCTTCACTTTCTTTTCCTTCTTCGGAAGCTCCGGCGCCTTGAACGACTGCCCGTCAAAGGCAATCTCGGTGATGCGCACCGCCGTATAGTCCTGCCGGTGTCCGCGCAGCTTCTTGTACTGCTTCTTGCGCTTGTAGTGGAAGACCAGGATTTTCTCGCCGCGTCCCTGATCGACAATCTCGCCGGTCACACGCGCTTCCGCTCCCGGACGCACCACGCTGCCCGCCTCGGCTGAAACGGCCACCACGTCGGCAAACTCCACCCGGCCGTCGGTGCCGTTGACCTTCTCCACCCGGACCACGTCTCCCGGGGAAACCTTATACTGCTTGCCACCTGCGCGGATCACCGCGTACATAGTGCCTCCAGGAATCACTTAGGGACAGCCGTCCCCGGCCATCCAGCGGAGCACAGCTCCGCAGCCTATCTGAAAACTTGTGCTTGCTGTTTTTTCCGCTGCGGCTTATGACCGAAAGGGCGGCGCGGCACCCAGAACGGGCCCGCAAGTACAGGCAAACCCAACTAGTTTACCGTGCTTGTGGAAATCGGTCAAACCTGGGGGTGCTCGGCGGTGCTGATTGCCTTGAGCAGCACCGACTCGTCATATCTTCGACTGAACCAGAAAGTGACCCAGAAAGTGAAATGAGCAACCGCCATCCGCGGAGCGGCGCTACAGGAAAGCCCGGCGCGTAAGCGCCGGGAAGCGTGAGTGGAGAACCGGGTCCCGCAAGGGACGGCACCCGAGCTGCTACCTTCTGGTGAGCCATCACCGCCTATTTCTTCGCCGAACCCGCCTCGTCCTTCTGATACCCCGCGCTCAGCGTCCCTTTCGCCTTTGCGATCTCCAGCAGCGTCGGATAGAACTGCACGAACGTCGTATCCACCGCCGCATGTTGTTCGTGGCAGGAATAGCAATCGGCGCTGGTGGGGATCTGCTTCGAGGGCTGGTCGTCTCCGAACCCGAAGAACGCCCACTTTCCCGGGAAGCGCGCCGCATCCTTCACATGTACTTCCCGAGCCATCACGTCGCCCGTCTGATAGTGGCCAGTCTTGTTGATCGAGCCTTTGCTTCCCGCCATCCGGGCCTCCAGCACCAGCATCGTGTTGTCCGGCCAGGTTCCAGTCGCGACAAAAGCCCGGTAGGCCTCGGGATTCACGAACACGTTGTCGAACATCGAGTGGTCCATCGACATGTTGGGGCTATAGCTCATGTCCACTCCCGACGACAGATAGATCCATTCGCGGTAGCCGGTGGGGAACACCAGCCGTCCATCCGCCGTATAGGTTGGTATGGTTGGGCCGGGTTTGACGCCCTGTGCTCCGGCAGTCGAAGGGTTCTGCGCCGAGAGCACCAGCGCCAGGCAAATCAGAATCCAGATACGCATGCGGTAGTCGCCTCCTGACAATCTTACGGAAGAGAATGGGTCACGGTTCAATCCGGTCTCGGATCGCTATCCACCAGCCCCCGGCCAACCCGGCCGAACCCGCGAGCAGGAACTTTCTGCGGTCCATGCTGACCCTCCCGATTCCGATCCCGTTATCTTATTCCGGTTGGACGCGGATGACGGAGTGGCTGCTTATCACGCTTGTGTAGGGCAGACACTCTTGTCCGCCGCCTCTCGCGACCTCTTAACCAATTGATATCGCTGGTCGACGGTCCAGTCTGACCAGCCGTGCTGACCGGAGGAACTGTACCAGCGTGACGAGACCATGGCCCAAAAAACTGGTGTGACGGAGGGCGGGGTTGTTCCTGTGCCACAGACTTCCGATCCGTGTTCAAGAACTCATCTTTCGCCCCTTCGGGGCTACCTCGTCTTCCTGACTCTTCCCCACGGCTTGCGCCGTGGGCTGTAATCTGTCGCCGCTCCGCGGCTGTCTGCCTGGCTGTCCGGGCAGCGGTTGCCGCCTTCCGCGACGATCCTCGCTCTGCCCATCGATTCAGTCTCCTGCGAAGAGCGGGAATTGTCACAAACCGCGTGTTATTGGATCACTGCCAACCTGGAGCATCTTCGGTAGCTTCCAATTTGATGATCGTACACTCGCGCCGATCAGAGGCGAAGCGGGGCGAGATCGGGGTTCCTGGCGAGTCCGTTGTTTCGTTTTCGGTATGAACGAGTGCATAGACCCGCCCGACTCCAGCCGCGAAGCTGCGCAAGAATGCAGCCCACGGCGCAAGCCGTGGGGTGGCGGCAACAAAAGACGATAAGCCCCGGAGGGGCGGAAGAACCGTGGCGCACACCTGTGGCAACGTCATTGTCCATCTAATTTTCAGCACCAAGGGCCGCATGCCTCTGATCACCCCGGAACTCCGTCCTGACCTCTTCGCTTACCTCGGAGGCATCGTCCACGAAATGCGCGGCACCGCGCTCATCATCAGTGGCACCGCCGATCACGTGCATATGCTGCTGCGGATTCGTCCCGCGCAATCGGCCGCCGAGCTGGCGCGTGTGGTCAAGGCGAATTCGTCCCGGTGGGCCCGCGAAAAATGGAAGGCCGATTTTTCCTGGCAGACCGGATACGGCGTATTCACCGTGAGCGAATCCAACGTTCCCGCGGTGTCCCGATACATTGCGACCCAGGAGGAGCACCACAAGAAGCATTCCTTCCAGCAGGAGTTTGTGGCTTTCCTGAAGAAGAACAACATCCCGTACGACGAGCGGTACATCTGGGACTAGTTTCTTTCGTCCCTTTGGGGCTCGCTCGTTTTTCCTGACATTCACCCACGGCTTGCGCCGTGGGCTGCATTCTTGCGCCGCTCCGCGGCTGCTTGCTTCGGGAGTACAATCGCCTGCTCGAACTTCCAGGCGAGGGGACCTTTCGATGTCCACGGCGGAACTCAACGGCGTTCGCGAAGTGGCGGTGGGGAACTATGGGCGAGGGTTTTCTTCCCGCTTGCTGTCGGTCGATGTCTTCCGCGGGATGCTGGTGGCGGGGATGCTGCTGGTGGATTATCCGGGAGACGAGAACGCCGGGTACTGGTGGATTCGCCACGCGCATTGGAATGGTTGGACACCGGCGGATTTCATCTTTCCGTCTTTCTTATTCCTGGTCGGCGTTTCGATTGTGTTGTCGTTTTCGGCGCGGCTGCAGCGGGGCGAGACGCGCGGGCACATCGCGCTGCATGCGGCCAAGAGAAGCGTGATTCTGTTTGCGCTTGGCCTCTTCCTGAACGGCGTGCCGGAGTTTCACCTGGCAACCTGGCGCATTGAAGGCGTGGTACAGCGGATTGCGATCTGCTACTTCGTGGCGGGCGTGCTCTTCCTGTGGACCGACGTGCGCGGGCTGGTGATCGCAGCGGTGGTCTGCCTGCTCGGCTATTGGGCCCTGATGCGGCTGGTTCCAGTGCCGGGGATGGGATTGCCGGGGCGCGATATCCCGGTGCTGGCGCCCGATCGCAATCTCGTGGACTGGATCGATCGCGCACTTTTCAGCGGACGCCTGTACAACCAGACGCGCGACCCGGAGGGCGTGTTGAGTACGATTCCCGCAATCGCGACTGCTCTAGCCGGGGTGCTGACGGGTTTGTGGCTTCGCTCCGGGCGCAGCGCTCGCGCGAAAGCGGCCGGGATGCTCGCGGCGGGTGCGGTGGGACTGGCGGTGGGAGCGACTTGGGATCGATGGTTTCCCATCAACAAGAATGTCTGGACGAGTTCGTTTGTCGTCTTCACGGCGGGGTTTGCGCTGGCGTTTCTGGCGGTGTTGTACTGGGCTATCGAAATTCGCGGGTCGCGCGGGCGATGGACCATGCCGTTCCTGGTGTTTGGCATGAATGCGATCGTGGGCTTCTGTTTCGATGAGCTGCTGTGGGTTCCGCTGTATTACATCCACACGAAAGCGGCGGATGGGAGCGCAAGTACGCTGCAGCAGTATCTGAACGGGCTTCTGTTGAAGTTCGCCAGTCCGGCGAATGCGTCGCTCGTGATGGCGATCGTGACGGTGCTGTTTTGTTGGGCGCTGATGTGGCTGCTGTACCGGCGGCGGATCTTTGTGAAGATCTGAAGAGAAACGACAACTTCCGAGGTGGTGACAAAGCCTGCCCCGAGCGGAGCCCAAGGGAGTCCACCCCACATTTTTACCGTTCGTTGACACCGCGGCGGAGTCGCCCCTGCTATCCTGCTAGTCGCTTTCGGGCTTGCCTTTCCACATCTTTCCGCCCGGGCCGTGGGGACAATCTATGAAGCATCAGGCAAAACTGCCGGCATCCAGAGCCATCTTTTTTCTCGCTGTGAGTATTGGGTTTGGGCTCTGCACGTTGAATGCTGCCGGGCAAGCGGGCGGATGGCCGAGCCTCTCGCATGACGCGCAGCACACGGGCGTTTCGTCCGTGGCATCGCAGTCACTTGGCAAAATTCATTGGCACACGCCGGTGGACCTGGCGCCACCGCAGGGAGAGATTTTCATCCACTACGGGTCGCCGCTGGTGACGCCGGCGAACACCGTGATCGTGCCGGTGAAGACCACGACCGGGTTTCGCGTGGAGGGACACAACGGAGCCACCGGCAAGAAGATGTGGACGCAGGCGACGAAGTACCAGGTGCCGGACGCAACTTTTTTGCCTGCCATGGGACCGACACTGGCGGGCAATCAGGTGTTTGTGCCGGATTTCGCCGGGCGCGTGATTGTGCGGCAGACGCCGGACCAGCTAAAGGGCGCGGTGACTCGGCTCGTTTTCTACGGGAAGAAGAACTACGCCAAGAACCCGGTGGCGTACCAGCAAAACGTGCTCATCAGCACGCCGCTGACGGCCGACGCGAATGGGAACCTTTATTTCGGATTTGTAGTGCTGGGCGCCACGCCGATCGGCTTGCAGAGTGGGCTGGCGCGCATCGCAGCCAACGGCACGGGGACATGGGTTTCGGCGGCGACGATCAGCGCGGACGCGGCGGTCACGAACGTGGCGATGAGCTGCACTCCGGCAGTGTCGAATGACGGAAACACTGTGTACGTTGCCACCACCAACGCGAATGCGGGATATGGATATCTGGTGGCACTGAATAGTTCGACTCTCGCGGCGGTGAACCGGGTGCGCTTGAAGGACCCGTCGTCGGGGCAGGACGCGATTGTTTTTGACGCGAGCAGTGCCGCACCCACGGTGGGGCCGGATGGCGATGTGTACTACGGAGTGATCGAGAACCCGTTTCCCAACCACAACGATCGCGGGTGGCTGCTGCACTTCAACAGCGATCTTACACAGAAAAAAACTCCGGGCAGCTTTGGCTGGGACGATACGGCGTCGATCGTGCCTGCTGCGATGGTGCCGAGCTATCACGGGAGTTCGAGTTATCTGCTGATGACGAAGTACAACAACTACGCGGGAGTGGGCACGGGCGACGGCAAGAATAAGATCGCAATCCTCGATCCCAATGCGACCGAGCACGACCCGGTGCTGCCCGGCACGATGGTGATGAATGAAGTGCTCACGATTTTGGGAGTCACGCCCGATCAGAATGGCTTCCCGGGAGCGGTGCGGGAGTGGTGCATCAATACGGCGGCAATCGATCCGGCAACGAAATCGGTAATGGCGAACAGCGAGGACGGCAAACTCTATCGCTGGAACCTGTCCACGAATACGTTCACGGAGTCGATCACGCTCTCAACCGGAATCGGTGAGGCCTACACTCCGACGGTGATTGGCAGCGACGGAACCGCGTATGCGATCAACGCAGCCGTGCTGAACGCGATCGGGAAATAGTCCTGCATTCGTTTTTGACTCCGTGCGCGCGGCCATGATCGAGTGAACGCCACGGTTCATGCGATTCCAGGGACTCAACAACTTGCCGCGCCTCGAAAGGGAGAGTCGGGTCGCGGCGGCGCTGCGTCACTCCGGAAATAGAGATACGGTTGCGGGTGCAATCCGGGACGTATAATTCCAATCGCAAGGCGGAGATTCCGCCGAAGCGCCAATACTGCTTGGATGGAGCAAGGGGGTTCGATATGGGTCCGATGTCCGCTTTGAAGTTTTCTTTGGGAATTGTTGTCCTCTGCCTTCCGGTGATGCTGTCAGCCCAGGCGTGGAATCAAAACCAGCCGCGTGACGGAGCGTGCTTCTACACCGAGGCGAACTATCGGGGTGGTTCTTTCTGCATGAAGGCAGGCGAAAACACGGGGATGGTGCCGAGCGGCTTCAATGACAGAATCAGCTCGATTCAGATTTTTGGCCGCGCCGAAGTAGCCGCAAATAAAGACCAGAACTTCAGAGGCGAAGAGCAGATTTTTCGCCAGAGTGTTCCCGATCTTAAGCAACTGGGGAACAGGTGGAACGACGCGATCACCGCGATTCGGGTGAACTACCCGGGCGGCCGGAGTCAGGATGATGCCGGCGATCGGGGCGGTTTGATTCCGGGCGGCCGGAACCAGGGTGGCCCGGGCAGTTGGTGGGGTGGCCCGATCTGGGGACGGCCCCAGCGCCCCAGCTACGGCGCTTGCTTCTACGAGAGTTCCGACTTCAACGGACGGGCGTTCTGCCTGCATCCCGGCCAGCAGATGGACGACGTTCCCCGGGGTTTCAACGACCGCATCAGCTCGATCCAGCTTTTCGGCGGCGCGCAGGTGACGGTTTATCGCGATAGCGACTTCCGCGGCACGCCGCGACAGTTTCGGGATAGTGTCCGCGACTTGCGCGGAAGCGGATGGAACGATCGGATCTCCTCCATCCGCCTGGAATACAGCGACTGGGGGCAGGGCGGCGGCAATTGGTGGAATCCCCAGACTCCCCGCGCGGGGGTGTGCTTCTATGAGAACAGCGATTTCAGGGGCCGCTACTTCTGCGTGCGCGCCGGAGAAGATCTGCCGCAGGTGCCGGGCGGATTTAACGACCGGATTTCGTCGATGCAGATCTTTGGCGACGTCGAGGTCGAAGTCTACCGGGACAGCGATTTCCGGAGCGAGAAGCGGGAATTCCGGCACAGCGTTCGTGATCTGCGCAATGCCGGCGGTGGCGAGCGCTGGAATGACGCCATCTCTTCGGTGCGGATTGAGCAGTCGGGTGGTGGCGGGGGAGATGGCGGCGAAGACATCCGCGACGGTGCCTGCTTCTTCACCGAGGCGGGCTTCCGGGGACGCTCGTTCTGCCTGCAGGGGGGCGATGAAGTGCCTTCCATGCCCATCGGTTTTAACGATAGGGTCAGTTCGATCCGGATCATCGGGCGAGGGCGCGTCACGGTATTCAAGGATGATGACTATCGTGGCGAGCGCCAGGGATTCGACCGCAACGTTGAAGACCTGGGCCGCTACTCGGGATGGAATGACTCGATCTCGTCGGCGAGAGTGAATTAGACGACTCGCCCTGGAAACAGGCAGTCCGCGTGCGCGGAAGGCCCGAAGCAGGACGCGGCATGAAAGGGAGTTAGCATCAGAATGGGCCACGCGGCGACGCGTGGCCTTTTTCCATGTGCGGCCTGCAAAAGAAAAGCCGCAGTAGATCTGCGGCTGTCCTCGGATTCTGCGCCCGGTCGCGGCGCGCTTACTTGTTGTTGGTCTTGTCGCGCTTAATGCTGCGGCTGATGCGGTTCTGCTGGCGATTCAAGCCCCGCTGCTCAACCTTGGTCAGGTGGCCATTGTGCTTGGCCATGTCGGCCTGCTCGCGCTTCTGCACGCTGGCTTCGCGTCTCTCGAGGTGGGCCGTTTCCTTCGGGTTCAACGTGCCATTCTTCACGCCGTTGGCGATACGCTTCTGCTGGTGAGCCTGGCGGCGGTTGACCTGGTTAACGCGCGGATGGCCGGGGTCAACGACGCCGGGGCCCGCGCCCGAGGTGGTGGTGGCGGTTTGAGCAGAGGCGGAACCGGCGAACATCAGTCCGCCTACTGCCAGGGCTAAGAGAGAGCTGCTGAGTTTGCTGGTCATGTAGGTCTAAACCCCCGTGCGGCAGAGTAGTTGTTGTCGGGTGGGCGAGGCGAGGTTACGGAAGGGAGGGGTCAAAAGTCACTCGGGGGTGTGGCCCCGGAAATCGCGGAAACCCCCGCCACTCAGTACCGATGTAACTGACAACGCAGGATTTACTTTCCTCGTGGCCGGGGCTCCACGGAATACTGTTTTCCATGAGAAACCTCTGGCGGGTTGGGGCTTTAATTGTTGTGTTGGCGGCGTGCTCCTGGGCGCAACCGCCCAGAACTTACGACTGGGTGCGCGCCAGCGATGAAATCGTGGAACTCAGTCCGATGGACTTCCATGCCGGGCGGGTGTACCACCCTGGGCCGGACGGCGGGGATATTCACGTCATCATCCACGCCCGGCAGCCGCTAACCCTGGCGATGGCCGGGGCTCGGGAGTGGAACGAAGCGCAAGTGCATCCGGAGACGCTCGGCAATCTGGAGTATCGCTGTGTGCGCGAGCATGTTGTGGACACGACTTACGAATGTCACCTGCCGCCCGAACGCGCCATGGTGCTGGTGCTGCACGACGAGCGGACCGCGGATCGCGCCATTTTTCAGGGAATCGGAGCGATTGTGGGGAAGGCGAGTGCCAAGCAACTGGTGGCGCCGAATGAAGTGCAGATCACGTATCACAGCTGGCAATGCATGCAGAATTGTGTGCAACCGGAGTACCGGTGGTTTCGCGCGGTGAAGGAGAAGTACGATCTCACCTCGGCGCCGAAACTCTACAGCGTGGTTACGCCGGAATACGATGGCCAGCGGATGTGGGTGAAAATCAAAGCCCAGGTGCCAATGACCATCGCGGTGTTGTCCGCAAAGATAGCGGACCAGGCATACGACAAGCCGGAGACTCTTTCTTGGGCGCTCAGCCAAACCGCTTGCAAGCAGCGAGGGGTGCAGTCGATGGAGTTCGAATGCAAGATCGACCGGGCCGATGGGCCGCAGTCGTTGATCATCCTGCCCGACTCACCGGTTCGTTCGCACAAGAAGGCGGAGATCGAGTTCCAGTCCCTGAAGTGCACGGCGAATTGCGAGCTGATCCCGAGCGAAAGTAAATAGCCGCGCAGGTTACAGGAAAAGGCCACGCTCAATCCTGAGCGTGGCTTTTGTCTTCCAACAAGCGACCTTACTTACTTTCTAGCCCGACGCTCACCAAACGCGGCAGGATTTGGCGCGGACCATCGGTTGCCCGGCTTTGCAGCTGAAGGCGTGGGCGAACTCGGGCAAGTTCCCGACCACGTTATTCACGCGGTAGCGGCCGAGCGAGTGTCCCTGCGAGAGGACTGCAGTGCGGGCCGCTTCGGGGCGCAACTGTCCGCACCAGACGTGGGCATAGGACAAGAAGAACGTCTGGAGCTCGGTGAGACCGCTGTCGGTGGCAGTGTCAAGATCCTTGCCCTGCGCCTTCAATTTGTTTTTCAGGCCGCCGAGCGCGATGTGGATGCCGCCATTGTCGGCGGTGTCTTCACCGGCGGAAAGCTTGCCGTTCTGCTGCACGCCGGCTTCGGGAACATCCTGAGTGTATTCGTCGGTGATGCAGGCGTCGCGCTGGTCGTAATTGTCGGCGTCCTGGGTTGTCCACCAGTCGCGCAAGTTGCCGTCGACATCGAACTTGCGGCCCTGGTCGTCATAGCCGTGGATGATTTCGTGTCCGATGACGGCGCCGATGGCGCCGAAGTTCACCGCGTCGATCTGAGCCGCTTCGAAGAAAGGCGGCTGCAGAATGCCGGCAGGGAAGTTGATGGTGTTGGACTGCGCGTCTTCGTAGGCGTTCACCGTGGGCGGAGTCATATTCCATTCCTGCCGGTCGGCGGGCTGGCCGAACTTTGCCATCCGGCGGCTGATCTCAAAGCCGGACGCGCGCTGCACGTTGCCGAGCAGATCGTCGCGCTTGATCTGAACTGCGGAATAGTCCCGCCAGTGATCGGGATATCCAATCTTGTCAATCTGACCGGCGAGCTTCTGGTGGGCGAGCTTCTTGGTCTGAGGTGACATCCAGGAGGCGCTTTCGATGTCCTCGTCGAGCGCCACTTCGATGGCCTGGACCATCTCAAGCATTCTGGCTTTGTTCTGGGGCGGGAAGTAGCGGGCGACATAGGCCTGTCCTACCGCCTCGCCGAGATCGATATCGGCGCTGTAAGAGCAGCGGCGCGCGCGGGGCTGCATCTTCTGCGTGCCACTCAGCGTCTTGCCGTAAAAGTCAAAGTTCTCTTCCACGATGGGCTCGCTGAGGTACGGAGCCGCCTCGTGCAGGGCTGAGTAACGGAGGTAAGCGCGCCAGTGGTCGAGCGACTCGGAGGCAATCAGTTTTTCCATGCCCCGGAAGAACTCGGGCGCCACCACGATGTATTGCGGCGAAGCAGGCGCTTGCATGGCGGCAAAGTAGTGGCTCCAGTTGAAGGAGGGCGTCAGGGCCTGGACCTGCGCGAGCGACATCTTGTTGTTCTGGTTCTTGGGATCGCGGCGCAGGACGATGTCCATGGCAGCGTTGGCGAGCGCGGTCTCGATGGCGAGGACGGCCTGGGCGCCGGTCGCGGCCTGGGCGTGTGTGTCACCGCCGAGTTCCAGCAGGCGCACGATGTGCTGTACGTACTGGTCGCGGATCTGCTTCGACTTGTCGTCATCCTTGAGGTAGAACTCGCGGGCCGGCAGGTTCATTCCGGACTGGTCGAGCGAGGCGAGGGTGATCTTGGCGTTGTCGAAGTCGGGAGCGGCGTAGATGCCGAAGAGCACGCCCTGATATTGGGCGTCGATGAAATTCAGATTCGCGGGCCGAATGCGCTGGTGAATGTAGGCGATCAGCTCGGGAAGCTGGGACTTGTCCTGAAGCCTGGCGATGCGGTCGAGCATGGGCTGCAACGGAGCAATGCCGGCCTTGTTTACCGAGGACTCGTCCATGCAAGACGCGAAATAGTCGCCCACCTTCTGCTCCACGGCGGTGCGGCTGGCAGCGGGTTTGGCGGCCTGCTCGAGCGTTTCGCGGACGGCCGCGATGTTCCAGATCGAGAGCGAGTTAAAAGTGCCCCACCCGGCCTGGTCGGAGGGAATCGGATTGGCCTTCAGCCACTTGCCGCAGGAATACTGGAAGAAGTCGGAACAGGGGTTTGCAGACTTGTCGGCCATTGCGGGGTCGAAGCGCTCAAGCTGAGGCAGAGCGGACGGCGAAGAAGCTGGGGTCGACTGAGAAAGCAATCCAGGGCAGAAGGCAAGCAAAATCAAAGAGGCGGTTAGAAGACGCACAGGGTCCCTCCCAAGCACATGCAGTTTGGACGCACCATGCGGGGAAATGTAAACAAGACTTGGCAGTCGGCAAGCCCGGTATCTGGCGTCACGGGCTCTGGCCGGCCAACCCGAGGTCCAGACGATGATTGAATCTGATTTGCGCCTGGGCAGAGCGGCCGATATGATTCCTGCCACCATGACATCAACAAAAATCATTGTTGTTCTAGCCCTGAGTGCGTCGCTTCATGCCCAGGCAGTCAAGTCCTCCCAGGGTCCCCCGGTCTCGAAGGAGGTCGAGGCGGCCTATCCAGACGCGCGCGCGCTGTACCTCGATCTTCACCAGAATCCGGAACTGTCGTCGCATGAAGTGCAGACCGCGGCTAAACTTGCCGGGCGGCTGCGAGCCTTGGGATATGAAGTCACCGAGAAGGTGGGCGGGACAGGGATTGTGGCGGTGCTGAAGAATGGCGATGGGCCGACGGTGATGCTGCGAACGGAACTGGACGCGCTTCCGGTCGAGGAGAAGACAGGTCTTTCTTACGCGAGCAAGGTGCATGCCCAGGACGATGCCGGTCGCGATGTCCCGGTGATGCATGCTTGCGGGCACGATCTGCATATGGCGTCGCTGTTGGGGACGGCGACGATCATGGCGCGCAGCAAGAACACCTGGCACGGAACCCTGATGCTGGTCGGGCAGCCGGCCGAGGAAACCATCTCAGGCGCCAAGGCGATGATCGCGGACGGATTCATGAAGCGTTTCCCGAAGCCCGATGTGGGTGTGGCGCTGCACGTCGGGAACAACCTTCCCGCCGGCACGGTCGGGATCACGCCGGGGGTGTATGACTCGAACGCCGACTCGTTGCGGATTACGCTGTACGGGAAAGGCGGACACGGCTCGTCGCCGCACACCACGGTGGATCCGATCGTGCTCGCTGCGAAGGTGATTCTGGATTTACAGACCATTGTTTCGCGGGAAGTGAAGCCTGGAGAAGTGGCCGTGGTTACGGTTGGATACATTCGGGCGGGCAACAAGAACAACATCATTCCAGACCAGGCCGAGCTTGGGCTGACGGTGCGCACTTTCAAGGCCGCGATCCGGACGCAGGTGCTGGCGGCGATCGCGCGCATCGTCAAGGGGGAGGCGGAAGCGGCGGGGTCGAAGCGGGCCCCGGACATTGATCACAACGAAGCGACTGATTCCGTCTACAACGAGCCTGCACTGGCGGAAAAACTGCGCGGGCCGCTGGAAGCAGCGCTGGGCAAGGACAACGTCGAAACCATCGATCCGGCCCTGGCCTCGGAGGACTACTCGAACTTTGTTGCGCAAGGAATTCCGTCGCTCTATTTTTCGCTGGGCGGGGCGGATCCGGCGAAGTTTGCGCAGGCCAAGGCAGCGGGCGAGACGCTGCCTTCTAATCATTCTTCGCTATTTGCCCCGGACGCGGATCCGGCTCTGCGGACCGGCATTACCGCGGAGGTGGCAGTGCTGCGCAACCTGCTAAATAGCTCGCGCGAAGAGCTGCAGAAAACGTTGGCGAGTCGGGAGCAGTGACCCGGCAGTTGTCTGGGGAGAAAGGCAACTGATGGCGGTCCCTACTGCGATTTCCTGGATTCGGCAGTGTCCTTCTCTGCGGCCTTCTTCTTGTCGCCGAAGAGATCGAGGCCGAAATGTGGTTCTGATTTCGTGCCGGTAATCTTGATCGGCACGTCAGCTCCTGCGCCATTCTTGCTGAAGAAAGGGTCCACCGGTTTGAGGAAGATGGATTTCCAGCCCCCCACCATCTGCGACAGCTTAGCGTCGAAGCGTGCGTGGCCGTGGAAATCAAACTGGTTCCCGTCGAGGCTGTAGTTGCCTTCCAGACTTACTTTCGTGCCGGGCATTTGAAACACGAGGTCGGGAAGGGTGAGAACTGAATTCTTCAGGACAAAGTTCCCACCCATGCGGGATTTGACGTTGTCGGGGATATCGTCGGTGGCGAGCTTTGGCTTTCCCCGGCTCCGCATGCTCAAGGCATCGACCTTGCTCTGGATCTTGTCGTTCGAGAAGTGGGTTCCTGCGACATCGAATTTTCCCTTCAGATACAAGCGGTCGGAAAGGTCGGGGTCCCCAGGAGAGAGGTCAAGCATGGTTTGCAGATGGACCTTTCCCGTCATGACGGGAGGATCGGTGTGAACAGCGAGCCGCAGCAGGTCGTCAATCTTGCCGTCGGCGATTGTGACATCGAGCTGGATGTGGTGGCCTTTCGGGTCCGAGGACTTGACCACAAATCCGGTGGCGGTGATGGGCGTGTTGAGGAGCGTGGCGTTCACAGGTTGCAGGTAGGTGTCGCCGCTGGTGCCGTCGACAATGGCGTGAAATGTCGTCTTCAGGGGCACGGGACGACCGCTGATGTTGAGGCGGAAGTCGGGCGTATCGGTCTGGCCGTCGACAACGATGCGGCCGAGCGTTCCTTCGTAGCGGCCAGTGGAGGAGAGGATGCCGCCGATGCCTTTCAGCGTGCCGAGGTCGGCGTTGCTGAAGGTGTACTCGCCGCGGACCGGGCTCTCACGTGGGTCCGCTGGATGGAAGGGCCCGAACTCGCCATGGGAGTCGATATCGCCAACTGGTTTGGGATTGACGAGAATTGCCTTAAAGCTGAGAGGCTGGTCAGGGCCGATGTCCCGCATGTAGAGATTTTGAATGTCAAAGTCGAGCGGCAATTTGTCGGGACGGTTGGTGTTGATGACGAGATGAGCTTTTTCTGAATGGAACTGGTCGACGACAATTGTGATTTTTCCGCCTTCGGGGCCCATGCTGCGGAACTGCTGGCGATCCTGCTTGGGAGGAATGTTGAGTTCGAGGCCCTTGATATAGACGTTGCCCACATGCATGGGAGTCTGCAGCAGGCTCATGATGTTGGCACGGAAGCGGAACTCGTCCACGCCGATGAGGGGCTGTAATCCTTCGCGATGGATATTGGGGTCGGTCTGGCCGTAGATTCGCAGCCCTTTGCCTGACACCAGCAGGCCCCGGTAGACGGAAACCTTCAAGTCATCGAGGTCAACACGGCTCTGGAAGCGGGTGGAGAGAGTCCCAACCACGCGGGCTCGGAGTAGCGGTTGGGCGTAATGCGCGAGGATAGAGAGAAAAACGACGAAGAAGAAAACTGCGAGCAAGACGATGGCGAGGATTTTTCTGGCGCGGCTGCGGAACGGATCGGCGAAGGGGCGCTTTATGTTGTTTGAGGACATGCTTCGGTCACTGGTGCGTCTTCAGGATGCGGTTGGCGAGCGGGAGGTTGGACGAGCTACCGCAAAGACGACCTAGTACTCCCCGTAGCGTCCTTTCACCGAATCAAGAAGCTTGTGGGAATCGTAACCGATGCCGTCCTTGAAAACGACTTCTACGTTTTCAATATCTGCGATCTGCTTTGAGGGGTCACCCTTGATGACAACGAGATCGGCGTTCTTGCCGGCAGCGATCGAGCCGATCTGCTTTTCTCTGCCGAGATAGATGGCGCCGTTCAGGGTGGCGATCTTGATGGCCTCTACCGGAGAAAATCCGGCTTCAACCAGCAGCTCAATCTCGCGCTGGTCGCCGAAGCCCGGGAGGACGTCGCCCCTGCCGGTGGGGTCGGGACCGGCGAGCAGCAGACCTCCGGCGGAGGCGAAGGCGCGTTCCAGTTCCAGGTCGTGCTTCCACAGCAGGGCGGCGTGGTCGGACTTCGCGGGCGTAAGCGAGGCGGGGCGCTCGCGAACCAGGAAAAAATCCTCGCGCGCTTCGGGAGTCATGGCGTCCAGGGCTTGCTGACGCACAGGGGGACGACCCGATCCGGCGTCGCTTTCAAATACCGGCAGGGTCGAGGTGATGGCCACGTGATGCTTCACGAGCGTGTCAACCAGGTCCTTGGCCTCAGGGCTGCCGGACTCCATGTGCTCCAGGGTGTAGTCACCTGCACTGTCGCTGCAGACATCGGGCTTTTTGCCGGGATCGAGTTGCGTGTTCACGAAGAAACCGTGCTCCAGGTCGTCGATGCCCAGCTCGGCGGCTTCTTTGTAGGTGACCGAGCACAAGTGCCCGGTGACCTTGATGCCGCGCCTATGGGCGGCGTCGATGGCGGCTTTCAACTCGGCGCGGGTGATATTCATGTACGCCTTGAATGAAGTCACTCCGTGATCGGCCCAGTACTCGACGAGCTGGAGCGCGTCGTCGGGGCTGGTCAGGTGAGGCATCTGGAGGAAGTAGCTTTCGGATCCCTCGAGGTAAGGGCCGGTGACGTCGATGTGGGGACCGGGCAGTTTGCCCGCGTCGATATCGTGCTTCAGATTCAGATCGGTGTAGGTCTCCACGCTGCCGGTGGTCCGCATGGTGGTGACGCCTCCGGCCAGATAGAGGCGGGGCGCGGAGAACGTCATCTGCGGAACCAGCACGGGCGGGTCATACTTGCGCTGGCTATTCAGATTCGGCCGCGCGATGTAGAACAGGTGATTGTGCATGCCGACGATGCCCGGCATCACGGTGTATCCGCGGAGATCGAGGACGGTGGTGCCGTCGGCCGCGGGAACGTCGGCGCCTTTCTGGATGGCGGCGATCTTGCCAGCTTCGATCACGACGTTCTGGTCTTCGACGGACGGCGCGCCGGTGCCATCGATCACCCGCACGTGAGTGAGGATGACCTTAGGCGTACTCACGCGCACGAATTCCTTCACCGTTTTGGAGAGCTCGGGGGGTTGCGCCTGAAGAAAACAGGAGAGAACAAACACCGCGAGAGCCGGCAGAATTTTCGATCGCATGAATGCCTCCAGAGGGCCGGGACATTGTAACTGACCGCGGGAAAGAAGGGGCCAGCGCCCCACCGGTGTCTTGTCCTTGCGCAAATTAAAGGCTTTTTGGCGTGAGAATGACTGAAGCGTCCCCATATTCTGCAAAGATCTGCACACTATCAGCAGAGGGCCAAGACTTTTCGGTCGGAAACGGGGAATTGTCGTTCGCTCCCAACGGTCGCATAGTAAACTGACTCGCTCTTTTCCGAGGAGACCTGATGAAATCCTATTCTCGACCAGCGGCGTGTTGGTCCGTTGCCGTGCTAGCAGCATTGCTCTCTCTTTTTGCGTTGCCGTCGGCCCAGGCGCAAAAACTCGCGACGGGGCAGCGTCTTCCCAAGCGCGTGGTGGCGGATTATACCGCCGGCAGTAAGTACCTGAATCCACCCTACGGCGTGCCTCAGATTCCCTTCAAGAAGCTGACCCACATCATTCACGCTGCAGTGCCGTGGAACTCGGACGGAATCCTCTCGGTGGGCAATGGCTTTCTGGAACCGGCGCTGATTCGGAAGGCTCACAAGAACGGGGTGAAGGTCATGCTCCTCACGGGTGGCGACTTTGCGGCCGTGGAGAACAGCAAGGCGGTTCTTGAAACGGTGGTGATGAACCTGCAAGCTTTCGTCACCGCCAACGGGTATGACGGTCTCGACGTGGATTGGGAGTTTCCCGAGAGCGCGGCTGACCGGGCTTTCTTCAACCGGCTGATGGAGCGATTTCGTGCGGCTTTCCCAAGTCCGCAGTACACGCTCTCGATCGACGTTGCTCCGTGGAATGGCACGTTTTACAACATGCACCGGCTGAAAGACTCGGTCGATTTCTTCAACCTGATGGTGTATGACTGCGCCGGCCCGTGGACCAGTATCGGTCAGTTGAACTCGCCAATTTTCTGGGATCCGAAGAATCCCAAGCCGGAGGAGTGCCAGCCGGGTGGGAGCGTGGAGCAGGCGGCGGATATTTTCCTGAAGCGCGTGCCGGCCGAGCAACTGAATATGGGAACTCCGTTCTACGGCTACTACTACACCAACGTGAGCCAGCTTTTCGCGGAGTGTCCGAACGATGGCATTACTCCAGACGGGGACTGCGACGACACCGTGCAGTACGTCAATTACGGTCCATTCATCAAGCCGCTGATCAACCAGCAAGGATGGCAGCGATACTACGATACGGTCGCGATGGTTCCCTATTTGCTGCGCACCGACGGGACGCCGGGATTCATCACTTACGATGATGCGTATTCTACCTACACCCGCGTCTTTTACTCGGACTGGATTCGCAACCTGGGCGGAACCTTCATGTGGGCCTTGGATGCCGATTACGACGGCCATTCGCAAGACCTGGTGGATGCGATGTATCAGGCGACGATCGATGGTTCCACCAGGCGTTAGGCTGGGATAGCAGCAACGGACGATAGGTTCGATCGGGTCGCCCGTTTTCGGTCGGCGTTGCGCAGCGCTTGCTGCCCACCCTGAACGCAAAAGGCCACGATGCTTTCGCAACGTGGCCTTTTGCACTGGCGGCTGGTGCCGCAGGTTCTGGTTACTTAGCCGGCGGCGGCACCACTTCCGAGAGCCGGTTGTCATGCCGCAGGCTGGCGAACTCCTCGTCTTTGTAAACATTCGCCAGATCGCGATAGCCCTCTTCCTTGGCTTTCCGCAGGCACCGGAGACAGTCCTCCACATTGCCGCGCCGCGCATAGATCTTGGCCAGCATGTAAGAGTAACGGGCACGCTCTTCCGGGGTTGTGACCTGAGCCACCACTCCGGTTCGCGAGCTGGCGTCCAGAACTTCCGGATCCAGCTCCAGAGCGCGGGTATACTCGCTGATCGCACGATCCACCTTGTTCTGGCCAAACCAGGCCGCTCCCAGGTTGACGTGGAACGTGGCGCGCGTCTCCTCGAGCGCCACCGCCTTCTTGAAATATTTCACCGCTGACCCCAGGTTTTTCTGGGTGAAGTCCACGGCGCCGATGTTGTTGAGGGCCTCGGCATACTTGGGGTTCAGCCTGGCGGATTTCTGAAAGTTGGCGCGGGCCGAGCTCATTTCGCCATTCTTCAAGGCGGCCAGACCCAACTTGTTGTACAGCGCTGCATTCTTCGGATCTTTGCGCAACGCTGCCTGAAAGTACACGATCGCTTGGCGGTAGTCCTTCTGGGCTCTTGCTTCGTCGCCCGCCTTTCCCAGTTCGGCGACCGTCATCGATCCGATGGCCTTGCCCTGGTCCGGATCCGGCTTGGCGACACTGTAATTCGGTAGTGCGACCAGCATCGCCGCCATCACGATTGATAATGTGAGATTTCGCATATTAGCCTCGCTTTCCGGAGGTGCATCCGTTCCGGTCATGGGCGGCGTCCCGTCTGTGCTCCGGCGAACTGCTCTCCGCATCTGGTCCATTTATCGTGCAGATCCGGGCTGCGCACAACGCTAACCCTGCTACGCCCTGGCTACAGACACTGGTTACTTCTGCAACACTCCAGCCATGTGCCGGGCAGGCAAGCACTTCCACAACGACGCGGGGCGAAAATGGCAATGCTGGATTCTGGGGTTACACGACCGTTACATCGGCGAGGCGGTTAGTTTGTAGACCGTTACAGCACGGGATGTCACTGCAACCCGCAGAATGGCGGGTGTATAAACGAGCTGTCGGAGGAATTAAATCGGTTATGCCTTCGCCGACAATCGAGGCCGAGACCACGGAGCTGGAACGCGCGGAACTGCAGGCCGTTCTGCGCTCGCCGCTGTTCCTGCGCTCGCCGACCCTCGCTCACCTGCTTTCCTACCTCTGCGAAAAGAAGTTCGCCGGCGAGAGCGATCAGATCAAGGAGTATTCCGTTGCTCTGGACGTCTTTAGCCGCCGAGACTCGTTTGACCAGGACACCGATTCGATCGTTCGAGTACAGGCGAATCGCCTGCGCAAGCGCCTGGCCGAGTATTACAGCGGTGAGGGCGCGTCGCATGGTGTGCGGATTACGATTCCGGTTGGACAGTACGTCCCCGTTTTTGAGCAAAAGGCCGCCCCTGAGATTTCCAGCGCTGCAGCCGAGGGGCCGGGTTCACCGGGTGCTGGGAAGATCTCCACGCGGCCCCGCCGGCGCATCGCCACGTTCTTGCTGACTGCAGCCGCGGTAGGGGTTCTGGTCTTGCTCGTGTTCGTGGCAAGAGAGAACAGGAACTCAATCCGCCCAACCTCCTCCGCGAACCACCCACAGATCGAGGCCGGGCCGATGGTAGGCCTTCCGGTGGGCGACGAAATCCGCATTCTGGCGGGCGCCACGCGAAGCTATGTGGACCGTGCCGGCAAGCCGTGGAGCGCGGATGCTT
>Ga0302286_10001042_pt1 | contig 21059 bp, 21 predicted proteins | sample III_Fen_E2_3_FD_198765 | JGI IMG/M metagenome (GOLD analysis project Ga0302286, IMG submission 198765) | Peat permafrost microbial communities from Stordalen Mire near Abisko, Sweden - III_Fen_E2_3 | ecosystem: Environmental > Terrestrial > Soil > Wetlands > Permafrost | place: Sweden: Abisko...
GACATTTTTACTATATTTGAAGCTTAGTTGTTGAAGGTTTTTTATTGTGAAGAATTTACCAATAATCAAATATCTGGTTTTATTACCCAATCCGGCAATTTTAGAAAAAACAGAAGTATAGACCTCTTCTGTATCTGGTTTCGACCCTTCATTATTGGGTTGAATGGGCAATATTTTGGATAATTAAATATTTTGATCGATGAGAGAAATTGAAGAAACCCAGGACTGGGGAACACAGAATGAAAACGGGGGTTATGATGCTGACAGCATTCAGGTACTTGAAGGTCTTGAAGCGGTTCGTAAACGCCCTGCTATGTATATTGGTGATGTGAATGAAAAAGGATTGCACCACCTTGTGTATGAGGTTGTAGATAATTCGATTGACGAAGCACTCGCCGGTTATTGCACCAATATTGATGTCATCATTAATGAAGACAATTCAGTAACCGTTATTGACAACGGACGTGGTATCCCAACCGAACTGCATACTAAAGAAAACCGTTCGGCACTTGAAGTGGTAATGACTGTTTTGCATGCCGGTGGAAAATTTGATAAAGGTAGCTATAAAGTATCCGGTGGATTGCATGGGGTAGGGGTCTCGTGTGTGAATGCGCTTTCGATTCATCTTTTGGTTCAGGTACACCGTGACGGAAAGATATGGCAACAGGAATACAGCAAAGGGAAGCCCCTCTATGACGTGAAAGAGGTTGGGGTAAGTGATCATACAGGTACAACAGTTACCTTCAGACCAGATGATTCCATATTCTTAGTTACCGAATATAAATTCGAGATTATTGCTGCCCGTTTGCGTGAACTGGCATTCCTGAATGCAGGCTTACAACTGAACATTACAGACAGAAGAGTTAAAATCGAGGGCGATGGATTTAAACGTGAGGGATTCTTCTCGAAAGAGGGATTAAAAGAATTTGTTGAATACCTGGATAATACCCGTGAACGCCTCATCGACGAAACCATACATATCACCTCTGAAAAAGCAGGTGTGCCGGTTGAAATAGCGCTTCACTATAATACTTCATTTACTGAAAATATTCATTCATACGTGAATAATATCAATACCATGGAGGGAGGTACCCATCTTACGGGCTTCCGTCGTGGATTGACACGAACCCTGAAATCATATGCTGAGAGCAGTGGAATGCTTTCCAAAGTAAAATTCGAAATCAGTGGTGATGACTTCCGTGAAGGACTGACTGCCGTGGTATCGGTTAAAGTGGCCGAGCCGCAGTTTGAAGGGCAGACCAAAACCAAACTTGGTAACTCCGAAATCAGCCTGCCAGTTGATCAGGCCGTCAGTGAGATGCTGGCCAATTACCTGGAAGAAAATCCACGGTCGGCCCGTGCCATTGTGAACAAGGTTATTCTTGCAGCTACTGCCCGTCATGCTGCCCGTAAAGCCAGGGAACTGGTGCAACGCAAAAATGTCCTTTCAGGAGCAGGTTTGCCGGGGAAACTTGCCGACTGCTCGGAAAAAGATGCTTCACTTTGTGAATTATTTCTTGTGGAGGGAGATTCAGCAGGTGGTACAGCCAAACAGGGACGGAATCGCCATTTCCAGGCTATCTTACCGCTCCGGGGAAAGATTCTGAATGTGGAGAAGGCAATGGCTCACAGGGTATATGACAGTGAAGAAATCAGGAATATATATACTGCATTGGGAGTCACCATCGGGACTGAAGAAGATACACTGGCAATTAATCTCGAAAAACTGAGATATCACAAGATAGTAATCATGACCGATGCTGACGTGGACGGTAGTCATATCGCAACACTGATTATGACTTTCTTTTTCCGTTTTATGCAGGAACTGATACAGCGCGGTCATCTTTACATTGCCACTCCTCCGCTCTATCTGGTAAAGAAAGGGAAACGGGAAGAATACTGCTGGACAGAACAACAACGCCTCCGTATTATTGACGAATGGGGCGAAGGAAAAGAGGCAGGAATTCATGTTCAGCGATATAAAGGTCTTGGTGAAATGAACGCTGAACAACTTTGGTCGACTACCATGAATCCTGAAGTCCGAACGCTGCGCCAGGTGACTATTGAAAATGCTGCTGAAGCCGATCACATATTCAGTATGCTCATGGGTGATGAAGTTCCGCCCAGGCGCCAGTTCATCGAAGACCATGCAGTATACGCAAATATCGATGTATAAAAATCAAGAAAAGAGTCATTGGTCATTGGAAAACATTCTAATGACTAATGACTCTTTCCCAAATTTCCTATTGTGATGAACATTTGTGTCTATTCCTCTTCCAGCAATGCCATTGCTAATATCTATGTGAATGAAGCAATTGACCTTGCCCGTCTGATCGGCAAGTCTAATTTCTGCCTGGTTAACGGCGGATCAAATGTTGGACTGATGGATGTTATAACCCGTGAAGCCGTTATGAACGGAGCAAAAACGATTGGAGTTATTCCTGAAAAGCTGAGGGATTTCAATCTTGCCTCGGTTCATGCCCACGAAATAATTGTTTCGGATGATATGATGCAACGTAAAGACAAGATGCGGGAGTTATCCGATGCATTTATTGCGCTGGCAGGCGGTTTCGGTACCCTGGAGGAAATTCTGGAAGTCATTACATTAAAACAACTTGGCTACCACAATAAGGCTGTTGTTTTTATTAATACAAATGGATTTTACGACGATCTTTTCAGACAGTTTGAGAAATCGTACGACGAAAAGTTCGCAAAGGAAAACTACCGAAAACTTTACTTTATTGCAGAGAATTCAGCGCAGGCGATGAATTATATTCTGAACTATAAACCGGAGGAAACCGTTAACAAGTGGTTTGAAGTGCCGACACCTTAAGTGGCAAGAATGTCAAAACAGAAGGAAGATCCTTTCCCGGGTTCTGATTTTACATGAATATTACCCCCAAGTAATTCAATTAGATTCTTCGAAATTGCCAAACCCAAACCGGTCCCTCCGTAGTTGATTTTAGAACCATGTTCAACCTGCATAAACCGTTCAAAAATGGTATTCTGCTGGTCTTGTGAAATGCCGATTCCAGTATCTGTGACACAAAACTGAACCGATTCACCGGATGGGTTGACATCGATTGTAATCGATCCGTAAGTGGTGAATTTTAATGCATTTCCGATCAGATTATCCAAAATCTGTCGGAGTCGTATCTGGTCTGTCTGTATTGTAAAGTCCTCAGGGATATTGTTGTTGATGACAAATTCAATCTTCTTTTCTTTCTTCGAAGCAATTATCTCCTTATAGTGATTGTCTATTTCAGCTAAAAAATTGTTTAGATGTACAGTCCTTTTTCTGACTGAAAGTAGATTGGCTTCGATTTTTGAGATATCAACGATGTCATTGATCAGATTTAAAAGCATCTCCCCGTTTTTCCGTATCAGTTTTACGTAAACTTCTTTATCTTTTTCATTCTGGATATTCTCCTCAAGCAATTCTGAAAAACCAATAATGGCATTCATGGGGGTCCTTATCTCGTGCGACATGTTGGCCAAAAATGCCGATTTAAGACGGTCAGACTCCCGTGCCTTTTTCTGCTCCTCCTTCAGTTTATTCTCAATTTCTTCCCTTAGAATAATCATTTTGTTGGCAGCAATACCAGCCTCTTTAAACTCATCAAAATGAAAATCAGTGATGTTAAGTTGTTTGAAACTGTTCTGGGAGGAATAAAAGAAGTTAAAGAAAAGATCAAAATCTGATTTGTATCTCTTATTGAAATGATAAATGATAAGTCCTTCCAAAAACAAGAGGCCAATTAATATCAGAAAGACGGTTAAAATACTGCTTTTCTGATCATTCCAGAGCGTTTTCTGCTGATCTTTAATGTTTTGGCTGATTTCATCCATATAGAATCCTGCCCCGATAATCCAATTGTATTCCTTGAAGAGTTGGACAAACGAACATTTTTCTGAAGGGATAGTTTCATTAATTTTATTCCATTTATAATAGAAGTAACCACCCTCAGGATTATTTTGCACCGTTTCAAGTTCCTGCATAAAAATACTGTGGCGTATATCCTCTATATCTGAAATTAAATTCAGCTTCCCTTTGTAAACGGTCCCATCCAAAACTATTGGGCTTCCGTTTATATGGTTCATAAATACGTAGCCTCCGTATTTGAATCTCACTGAACTTATCTTCTGGGCTATTTCATCCCTGAATTTGGGAAAATAATCTTCAACATATTGCTTTGATCCGAAATACCAGTTGAAGTGTCCGAATTTCCTGACATAACTTAACTTTTTATGCGTATTGGATCCCGTTATTAATTTCGAATCTGTGTTGTAATCGAGAAGTCCTTCATTCTTTGTCTTCAACAGATTGATCTCTTTATCTATAACCGAAAATCCGTTTGAATCTTTAAACTTACGCATATCCTTACCGGTGAATTCAGGTTTACGGGGATAATATACCCCGGTGCCGTCCAAAGAAGAAATGAATACTTCCTGTGATTCCATTTCGTATTTCAATGAAGATATTGTTGAGACTATAAGTGCCTTGATTTCCTGCTCTGATTTTTTGCCTTTGTATTGGTTATAAATCGATTCAGCGGTAAGGATAGCCTGATTTACATTTTGCCTGATCTTCTCTTTTATATCCTGTTTAAATATATCGTTTTGAATACGAATATATTCCAACTCGTTTTGAACTATCTCACGAATATAAATCTTTTGATTCTCAATATAATCCTTGCTACGTTGAGCGTTGATCCGGTTGAAATATAAGGTTTGCTGAATAATCAGAACCCCGCCAATTATTAAAGTTGTTGCAACAGTAATAATAATCAGTGTTCGACTCAAATAATTTGAAATATTCGAAAACAGGACTGTTTTTTTGAAAAAACCTGGCTGCATACGTGAATTGTTATTAATCCGTTATCGGATTTTCCATGACTGTAAATATAATAGAAATGATCTTCAATCAGGTACATGTGTCCAGTTAACTGAATAATTTCGAAATAAAATTAATACATTAAATCAAATGCCAGGATGAAATTATGTCATAAAAGCAGTTTATATAAAATCAGTATAAAAAAAGATGTCAATTTTTCCTTTCCATTTAACAAAGTCTAAAAATGAACCTTTGGTATTTAATTTGAAGACGGTAAAACATAGTCAAAAACATAGTCATATAGTTACTGTTAAATTCTGTTAAACGGATAAAATGAATTGGAAATTTTATAACACAAAGAATTACTTTTCGTTATCTTTAATAATCAATTAAATACTCAGGAATGTCTAATGACAAAAGTGAAATGCGATGAAAAATTTTAGAAGAGGATTATTTACATTGCTTGTAGCATTGATTGGTGGTTTTGTGGCACTATGGGCGTATACCCGTTATTTCGAAGAACCAAAGGTTATAACTGTTCAGCAGGGTCAGTCGATGCGATATACAAGCCTGCCTGCAGTCAGTTCTGGCGAATTGCCCGACCTGACATTTGCTGCAGAAAATTCGGTTCATGCCGTGGTTCATATCATGGTTACCCAAAAAGGGTCGTATTACAGTCAAAATCCTTTATTTGACTGGTTTTTTGGTGAAAGAGGAAGCAGTCAGCAGCGTATGCCCATCCGGCAGGGATTTGGATCAGGAGTTATCCTTTCTGCCGATGGTACGATCGTTACAAATAACCATGTGATTGAAGAAGCTGATGAAATTAAAGTTATCCTGAATGACAAGCGTGAGTTCAAAGCCAGATTGATCGCAACTGATCCTCAGACCGACATTGCCGTGCTTAAAATTGAAGCCAGGGACCTTCCCTTCCTTCGTTATGGAAATTCTGATGATTTAAAACTGGGGCAGTGGGTGCTGGCCGTCGGCAATCCCTTTAACCTGACCTCCACCGTAACGGCAGGTATTATTAGCGCCAAAGGAAGAAATATAGGAATTAACCAAAATATATCAGGCATAGAATCGTTTATCCAGACAGATGCTGCAGTGAATCCCGGCAACAGCGGAGGAGCCCTGGTCAATACGAGAGGCGAATTAATTGGCATCAATACAGCTATTGCCTCCCAGACGGGCTCCTATACAGGATATTCATTTGCCATTCCTGTTGGAATTGTGAAGAAAGTTGTTGCCGACATGCTTGAATACGGTGAGGTACAACGGGCCCTGCTTGGGGTTGAAATCAGAGATGTGACCGATTCGATCTCCAGGAGGATGCATCTGGATAAAATCGAAGGAGTTTATATTTCCAGGGCTCAATCGGGAGGCTCCGCCAATCTGGCCGGAATCAGGGATAATGATGTCATAACCAGCGTTGATGGAATCGATGTAAACTCTTCTTCCGAGCTTCAGGAACAAATTAACAAGCATCGTCCTGGAGATATTATCGTTTTGGTAATAAAAAGAGATAATAAAAAGAAACCATTTAACGTAACGCTTCGTAACAAACACGGAGATACGGAAATTGTCAAAGGTGATGACCATGAAAATGTTTTTGGTGCGAAATTTGTTGCACTTTCCGACCGGGATAAACAGGAATTGGGAATTCGTTATGGGGTGAAAATCACTGAACTTGGAAATGGTAAATTTAAGGACGCAGGAATAAAAAAAGGATTTATCATTACCCAGGTGAACAAGAGTGCCGTTTCTGAGGTTGATGAGTTAACACGTATTATTAAGAAATCAAGGGGTGGGATATTAGTGGAAGGAATGTATCCGAATGGAGAAGTGGCGTATTATGTATTTGGAATTAATCCGAATTAAATCAAGAATTCTGGTTATCAAATTGCATACAAAAACCTTATTTTGAAATCCATTTGAATTATTGACCTCAAAAGCCTATATTTGCACGCTATTTTTTTGAAGGGTATATGAGACAATTAAAGATTACGAAATCGATTACCAACCGCGAAAGCGCTTCTTTAGACAAGTATTTACAAGAAATTGGTAAAGAAGAGCTGATTACTGTTGAGGAAGAAGTGGAGTTGGCGCAGCGGATTAAAAAAGGTGATCAGGCCGCATTAGAGAAATTAACCAGAGCAAATCTTCGTTTTGTGGTATCTGTGGCTAAACAGTACCAAAATCAGGGGTTAAGTTTACCTGACCTTATTAACGAGGGTAATCTTGGTTTGATAAAAGCCGCTGAAAAGTTCGATGAAACCCGTGGTTTCAAGTTCATTTCCTATGCCGTTTGGTGGATTCGTCAATCCATTTTGCAGGCTTTGGCTGAGCAGTCCAGAATTGTTCGGCTTCCGCTGAATCAGGTGGGTTCGTTGAATAAAATCAATAAAGCCTTTTCCAAGTTTGAACAGGAAAACGAACGTAAACCTTCTCCTGAAGAGCTTGCCGATGCATTGGAACTGCCTGCTGATAAAGTTGCAGATACCCTTCGTGTTTCAGGCCGTCATATTTCGGTTGATGCTCCCTTTGTAGAAGGTGAAGACAATAGTTTGCTCGACGTGTTGATCAACAATGACTCACCAAATGCCGACCGTGCATTGATGATGGAATCGCTGGCCAAAGAGATCGAACGTGCATTGGCTACATTGACCGAACGCGAGAGTGACATCATACGGATGTTCTTCGGAATCGGCTGCCAGGAAATGACTCTCGAAGAAATCGGCGAGCGTTTCGGTTTAACCCGTGAACGTGTACGGCAGATCAAGGAGAAAGCAATCCGCAGGTTAAGGCACACCTCAAGAAGTAAATTACTGAAAACATATTTGGGATAACCCAATAAAAAAACCGCTCGATAGGCGGTTTTTTTATGTCTGACATCTTTAGTCTGACATCTGACATATTAAGTCTGTTATCTAATAATAGACAGGAATATTACTGTAGCCTGATGATTTCGCTTCCTGCCAAAAGGAAGGCTCCCGTCCCATATACTTCCCACGAATCAGCAGAGAAATTCTTCTTCGGATCAGCGCCGATTGGCTGACACCATCCCACATGTCCATCTGCCTGAATTAGTCCATTCATTCCCTTCCAAGCTTTTTTAACCACCGGCAGGAATCTCTCCCGGTTAAGCAATCCATTATTGATGCCCCAGGTCAGAGCATAAGTGTAAAATCCCGAGCCGCTGGCTTCTCCACCGGGATAAGATGCCGGATCGAGCAGGCTGGCTCTCCAAAGTCCGTCCTCCTGTTGAAGACTTGCTATCTTATCGGCCATTTCCCTGAAGAGGGTTTCGTAAAACCCGCGTTCCGTATAATCTTTTGGCAGTTCGCTTAAAATCAGGGCAATGCCTCCCATCACCCAACCGTTTCCTCTCGACCAGAATATTTTTCTGCCATTTGCCTCATGCCGGTCGTTGCCGTCGCCTTTTATCACATAGCCCAGGTCCCGTGCAAAAAGATGCTCCTCCTTATCGTAAAGCAAATTGTAACACTCATGAAACAACTTGTCGCTTTTCTCCATATACCTCTTGTCGCCGGTAGTCACCGACAATTTGACAAGCGCCGGTGGCGCCATAAACAAGGCATCACACCACCACCAGGTTATTTGTTCAATTCCTTTTACGGGGAACGGAGTCGTCATGAATTCTTCCATCCTGTCAATAAAAGGCTGGATCATCGCCCGATCTTTTTTTATGCGGAACAGATCTACGTAGGTTTGACAGATTGCATAATCATCCGCGTGCAGCAGTCGGGGACCAGTTTTCCACTTATTGGTTTCACCCATTTTCATCATGCCATCCAATAGCTCTTTGCTGCCTGTGGTTTTGTAAGCTGCCGAAAGACCCGCGTAAAATGCCCCATTCGTCCAGTCATACAATTCATGTTTTGGATTAGCCAACTGCCACAGGGCGGCTTTGTTCATTGCCTTTTTAATTTCTTTAGGCCTGAAGCATTTATTCGATTGATTTTTAGCCGAAATGTTCAGGCATGGAAGTATAATCAGGATAAGAAATGAAATAATCGTTTTCATGTTCGGTTGATTTGGGAAAATTATTGTTATCGGTTATACAAACATACAAATTCATTTTATTCTTCAACCCGACAAAAGGAATGAACAAAAAAATATCAGGCTAGCAGCAATCCGCTAATTGATTAATAATTGCACCGGGATTCTGTCATACCTCTGTCGTACCATAGTCGGATATAATTCGAATATAATTCGAATATAATACAAATTAAATTCGAATATAATTCGAAACGATACGTATTATATACGTATTATATTTGAATAAGATTCGAATTATATCCAACAGTGGTATGATAAAGATACGTCAGAGAACAGAATCATTCCTCTCGGGTCAGTTTGGGGATAATGGAATTGAGCGTTGAAGAATAATGTCAGGATATGCCGGAATGTAGCCAAGCATCCTTTATAAATTGAATATTAATAAAACGTAAAATACATAAAACTGTAATTTGAAAACTTGTTTTAGTTTCATTTTATAACTATAATTGCAGTATTATAATACGGAAAGATGAAAAATTCATTTAAACATTACGGCCACCATCATGTAACTCTGGTAACAGGTAGGCAGTAATTGTTTTGAAGTTTTTATAAAGATATAAACCCAAAAGAAGGCTTACCATTACGGTAGGCCTTTTTTGATTTAAACCCGATGTTGATTATGGAAGGACTCTTAAAAATTGCGGTACAAACCAAAGGACGGTTAAACGAAGATTCGTTGAAACTGATTGATGAGGCAGGCATCAAACTTCCCCTAAGCTCGCGAAAACTGATTTCAACGGCCACCAATTTTCCCCTGGAGGCCCTTTTCCTGCGTGATGATGATATTCCACAGGCCGTAGCTATGGGAGTGGCCGACATTGGAGTGGTTGGCGAAAACGAAATGCTTGAAAGAAATGAAAATGTTGTGGTTGCAAAAAAACTGGGCTTCAGCAAATGCAGATTATCGCTGGCTATTCCTCAATCCGATGATTACCCGGGGCTGGAGTATTTCAACGGAAAAAAAATAGCCACTTCATACCCCGGAATTCTGAAAGAATACTTCAGTAAAAATGGGATAGTGGCCGAGATTCATGTGATTACAGGTTCGGTTGAAATAGCCCCAGGGATCGGATTGGCAGACGCAATTTTCGATATCGTTAGTTCAGGCAGTACTTTGGTTAGCAACCGCCTGAAGGAGGTTGAAGTGGTGATCAAGTCGGAAGCGGTGCTGATTGCAAATCCCAATTTGTCGCAAGTGAAGAAGGCTATTCTGGAAGAATTAATTTTCAGGATGGAATCGGTTCAGCGGGCTGAGAAGAAGAAGTACATCCTGCTGAATGCACCAAACGATAAATTGGCAGAGATAGAATCCTATTTACCCGGGATGAAGAGTCCAACGGTGATGCCCCTGGCTGAAAAGGACTGGAGTTCGGTACATTCAGTAATTGACGAAAAAGACTTCTGGGAGATCATCGGTAAGCTAAAAGCCGCCGGGGCCACGGGAATTCTGGTCATTCCGATAGAAAAGATGATTTATTAACCTTCAAAATGAAACTCAGACAGCTGATATACTTTATTGTTCCCTGCTTCATCTGGGGGTCTACCTGGTTTGCCATCAAATTTCAGTTGGGGCACGTTGATCCGCTGGTGTCAGTGGTGTATCGCTTTCTGATTGCCGGTTTGCTATTGATGGCCTACAGTGGAATCCGAAAACTAAACCTTCGGTACACCTTCCGCGAACATTTACTGATGATCCTTCAGGGGGTAATTTTGTTTGGGTTTAATTACTGGATGACTTATCTGGCCGAAACAAACCTTACAAGCGGGGTGGTGGCCATTATTTTTTCATTCTCCATTTTCACCAACATATTCTTCAATTATTTACTATTGAAGGGGAAGATCCGAAAAGAGGTCATGGCAGGAGCAGTGTTGGGGATTGCCGGTACATTGCTGATATTCAGTCATGAATTGAAAAGCTTCGGAGAACTGGTAATCGGTTATCAAGCTTTTTTATTTTGTTTCGGAGCTATCGTCCTGGCTTCCCTGGGAAATATTCTGTCGAAATACAACCAGACACGTAAATTGCCTGTTATACAAACAAATGCATTCAGTATGACCTATGGCAGTCTGGCTATGTTGATGATGGTTCTGCTTTCAGGAAAAAGCTTTTCATTCGAGGTGTCATTGCCGTACATCTCTTCTCTGCTCTATCTATCAGTCTTTGGATCGATTGTGGCTTTTACTTTATACCTGAAATTGGTGGGCGACATCGGACCTGACCGCGCAGGCTATACCACACTGGTAGCTCCTGTTATAGCTTTGATAATATCTTCATTTTTTGAAAATTATCAGTGGGGCATTGCAGCTGTGGCAGGCATCCTGTTGCTTTTTGCAGGCAATATGCTTGCCTTAAAACTTATACCCGTAAAATTGTTTCGCTCATGAGAACTTACAACAATCCCCCGGAAAACAGTTGGAATGAGATTCTCCAACGTCCATTATTTAATGTCAGCGAACTTGAAAGCCAGGTAAGCCTTATTCTTAATGAGATAAAGACAAACGGAGTTGATACCCTCCGTAAGTACACCGAAAAGTTTGATGGAGTTATTATCCGGGATTTTGCCGTTCAGGAGCAGGAGATCGTTGAAGCTATAGCTTTGTTGGATCAATCATTGAAGGAAGCCATATCTGTAGCAGCAGGGAATATTCAAAAGTTTCATGAGTCACAGCTTCCTGCAGTTAAGAAAATAGAGACGAGCCCTGGAGTGGTCTGCTGGCAGAAGCCTGTTGGCATTGAAAAGGTAGGTTTATATATTCCGGGAGGGTCTGCACCATTATTTTCTACGGTGCTCATGCTGGCGATCCCTGCTAATATTGCAGGATGCAGGGAAATTATACTATGTACCCCACCGAATAAGGAGGGTAAGATACATCCCGCAATTTTATATGCAGCACAATTGGTCGGGGTGACCAAAATATTCAAGCTTGGTGGTGTTCAGGCTATAGGCGCAATGGCCTATGGGGTGGATTGTATTCCGAAGGTGGATAAACTGTTTGGTCCCGGCAATCAATATGTGATGGCAGCCAAGCAGTTGATCAGCAGGGGCAGTGTGGCCATCGACATGCCTGCAGGACCATCGGAGGTAGCCGTAATGGCTGATTACACGGCTAATGCTTCGTTTATTGCTGCCGATCTGCTCTCCCAGGCTGAACATGGCCCCGACAGCCAGGTTGTTCTCGTGACCAATTCGCCTGAACTTGTGGCTAAGGTCGAAGCAGAAATTGAAAAGCAACTTGCCCAATTGCCACGAAAGGCAATTGCTGAGAGAGCACTGGCAAACAGTCAGGCCATTGTATTGGATAATATAAACGAGATGATTGATCTGATTAATGGATATGCACCCGAGCACCTGATTATTTCGATGGAGAATTATCATCAGGTAGCTGAACTGATCATTAATGCAGGATCAGTCTTCCTGGGAAATTATACTCCTGAAAGCGCCGGCGATTATGCTTCAGGAACGAATCACACTTTGCCGACCAATGGTTGGGCACGATCGTACAGTGGAGTAAATATCGACAGTTTTATCAAAAAAATAACTTTTCAGGAAATTACTCCTGAAGGAATAAAAAATCTGGGTCCAGTTATAAAAACAATGGCTGAAGCGGAAGAACTTCATGGTCACAAAAATGCGGTAACGCTAAGGTTGGATGAAATTCGAAATAGGGAATAAGGAAAGAGAAAAAGGAAATATCCAATTTCCAATATTAAATATCGATTTAAAAAAGGAAAATGAATATAGACAAACTATTACGTAATAATATAAAAGCGCTGAAGCCTTATTCTTCGGCCCGGGAAGAGTTTGCCGGAGAGGCAGAGGTTTACCTCGATGCCAACGAGAACCCTTACAATGCACCCTATAACCGTTATCCCGATCCATTACAGGGAGAGCTAAAGAAGAAAATTGCAATTCTTAAAAACATTGCACCGGAGAAGATTTTCCTTGGAAATGGAAGTGATGAACCGATAGACCTCATTTTCAGGGCTTTTTGCGAGCCGGGAGTCGACAATATGGTTACGATCGATCCAACATACGGTATGTACCAGGTTGCTGCTGATATCAATAATGTGGAGGTCCGTAAGGTGAAACTGAATGATGATTTTGGATTCAGTGCCAAAAAATTACTGGATACGGCCAATTTATATACCAAGGCTATTTTTGTATGTTCACCCAATAACCCTACCGCAAACCTGTTGGATAAAGCAGAAATTATTAAGCTTCTGACGAATTTCGATGGACTGGTTGTGGTAGATGAAGCCTATATCGATTTCTCGCCTGAACATAGTTTGCTTCCTGAATTGGACAACTATGAGAACCTTGTTATCTTACAGACATTATCAAAGGCATGGGGAATGGCTGGCATCCGCCTGGGAATGGCATTTGCTCAAACTGAAATTATCCGTATATTTAATAAAATTAAATACCCGTACAACATCAATATGCTGACCCAGCAGAAGGCGCTGGAATTGCTGGATAATATTCAGGAAAAGGAGGAATGGGTAAAAACCATTGTGGAAGAACGGGGCAAAATGGTGAAGAAACTATATAGTTTGCCATTTGTTCAGGTGATCTATCCTTCGGATGCTAACTTTATCCTGGTGAAGATGCACGATGCGAGAGGCATATACGAACATCTGACCGAGCATGGAATTATTGTTCGTGATCGCTCAAAGATTGTACTATGCGATGATTGTCTTCGGATTACAATTGGCTCGCCCGCTGAAAATAAGAAGCTGAGAAAGGCGTTAAAAGAACTGATATAAAGAAAAGGAGGAAAAAAATAAGAAACACCGAATAAGAAATAAGGAACATCGAAGTACCTGTTCTACATTTCTTATTTCATGTTCGATATTCGATATTAAAAATGTAACTTCATGGAAGATAAACGCTTCGATCTTGAAGATCGATTAATTGATTTTGCATTACGAGTTGATGATATTGTTGAATCTTTGCCAAACACAAAATTGGGAAATCATATTGGTGGGCAACTGATTCGTTGTGGAACCTCTCCTGCTTTGAATTATGGAGAAGCACAATCAGCCGAATCAACAAACGACTTTATTCATAAACTGAAAATTATACTGAAAGAGTTGCGGGAATCCAGGATTTGCTTAAAAATCATTCAGAAGAAACCTCTTCTGAAACCCGAAAGAATGCTGGCCATTATTCAGGAAAACAATGAGTTGATTGCAATTTTTATAAAAAGTATAGATACAGCCCAAAAGAAAAAATAAGAAACACCGAACAAGAAATAAGAAACATCGAAGGGCTCGTTCAACATTTCTTATTTCTTGTTCGATATTCAATATTTAATCAATTATGAGAAAGGCATTATTTATTGACCGTGATGGTACACTGATTAAAGAACCGGCAGACGAGCAGATCGATTCATACGAGAAGCTTGAATTTCTGCCCAAGGTCTTCAGCAACATGCATCTGATCGCTAAAAACCTGTCGTATGAATTGGTGATGGTGACCAATCAGGATGGACTGGGTACTGACAGCTTCCCTGAGAATACATTTTGGCCTGCTCACAATGTGATGCTCAAGGCGTTTGAAAATGAAGGAGTGGTGTTTGATGATATTCTCATTGACAGGAGTTTTCCTGCAGATAATGCTCCAACCCGCAAACCCAAAACAGGTTTACTGGGAAAATATTTGAATGGAAGTTACGATCTGGCCAACAGTTTTGTCATTGGCGACCGGGTGACTGATATCCAACTGGCTAAAAACCTTGGAGCAAAGGGAATCCTGATCAATGACGGTGCATGCTTCGCTGAACTTCAGGGAAAAGGATTGAGCGAATCCTGCGTGCTTGTTACAACAGATTGGGATGAAATATATGCCAAAGTTGCTGCTCCTGATCGCACAGCCATTGTTGTTCGTAATACCAAAGAAACAAAGATAAGGGTTGAGCTAAACCTGGATGGAACGGGTAAAACAGAAATCTCCACTGGCCTTGGGTTCTTCGATCATATGCTGGATCAGATAGGACGCCATTCAGGATGCGATTTGAAGATAAAAGTGGATGGTGACCTGGAGGTGGATGAACACCACACCATTGAAGATACTGCACTTGCTTTGGGTGAAGCCTTCAGATTGGCTCTTGGAGACAAGCGCGGTGTGGAACGGTACGGTTATTGTTTGCCGATGGATGATTGCCTGGCACAGGTCGCCCTAGACTTTGGAGGTCGTCCGTGGATTGTATGGAAGGCTGAATTTAGCAGAGAAAAAGTGGGAGAAATGCCTACGGAAATGTTCTTCCATTTCTTTAAATCGTTTTCTGATACGGCACTGGCAAACCTGAATATTCAGGCTGAAGGAACTAACGAGCATCATAAAATTGAAGCTATCTTTAAAGCTTTGGCTCGTGCCATCAAAATGTCTATCCGAAAAGATGTTTTCAATTTTGAACTGCCATCAACGAAAGGAACGTTATAAATTTTTAACCACAGAGACCACAGAGAAAATGCTTTCAGAGAATCAAATAACTGAGAAGATAATAGGATGTGCTATCAAAGTACATTCAACATTGGGACCTGGACTATTGGAATCGGTTTATCAACAATGCTTATATTATGAGATAAGGAAATCTGGATTGAAAGTTGAAAAAGAAAAACCATTACCAGTTTTTTATGAAGAAGTAGTATTAGATTGTGGTTACAGGTTGGATTTGGTTGTTGAAAGCAGAGTAATCGTTGAATTAAAATCAGTCGAGTCTCTTTCTGATATTCATTTAGCTCAGATGCTAACCTTCCTAAAGCTCTCTGGATGTGAAATCGGTTTATTAATTAATTTTAATGTCACCCAGCTAATAAAAGGAATTAAACGAGTAATCAACAATTAAGAATTAACTCAGTGAACTCTGTTAAAACTCTGTGTTCTCTGTGGTAAAAACAATAAATATGAAGAGTATAAAACCTTTACGTGAGAAGAAGAATACAGCAATTCTGCTTATTCATTGCCCAGACAAGCAAGGAATTCTTGCTACTGTTACCGAGTTCCTGAACAGGAACAATGGAAATATTATTTATCTTGACCAATATGTTGATCGTGCCGAAGGGATCTTTTACATGCGCGTGGAATGGGAATTGGATGGGTTTGCTATCCCTTCGGATAAAATCAGTGAATATTTCCATACCCTCATTGCCGATAAGTTGAGCATGAATTACACCTTGCATTTCTCTGAACAAATTCCACGAATGGCTATTTTTGTTTCAAAGATGTCGCATTGTTTGTTCGATATGCTATCGCGTTATACCGCCGGGGAATGGGATGTGGAGATCCCGGTTATCATCAGTAATCACATGGACCTGGAACCAGTTGCACAACGCTTTGATATTGATTTTCAGTATATGCCTGTAACCAGTGAGAATAAAGCTGAACAGGAAAACAGAGAAATTGATCTATTAGTCAGGCATGAAGTTGATTTTATGGTACTTGCACGTTATATGCAAGTTCTGTCACCCGATTTTGTTGCGCGATTCCCCAATAAGATCATTAATATACACCATTCTTTTTTGCCGGCATTTGCAGGGGCAAAGCCATATCATGCAGCTTACGAGCGTGGGGTTAAAATCATTGGTGCCACCAGTCATTATGTAACCAGTGATCTGGATGGCGGCCCGATTATTGAGCAGGATGTTACGCGCTGTAATCACACCGATACTGTTGAACGTCTGGTGAGAAAGGGCCGTGACCTGGAGAAGATCGTTCTCTCGCATGCTGTATTTAAACACCTGCAGCGAAAGGTGCTGGTCTATAAAAACAAGACAGTGGTTTTTAATTAGTTTCAGGTTCCAGGTTTCAAGTTCAAAGTTCTTTAAACATTGGGTGAGTCTTATTGAGTTTTTAGAATATAAAATATTGATTATGAAATATCTAACATTTGTTATTATGCTATTTGCAATTAATTGTAATGCACAGGCACCGGTAAAGGAAATTCCGGTGGATTATGCTTATGTGGTGAAAATCGGACAGCAGATTCCAGAGTTTTCAATGACTACTACAGATGGCAAATCCATCAAAATGTCTGATTTGAAAGGTAAAGTGGTGATGCTTCAGTTCACAGCCAGCTGGTGCTCAGTTTGCCGTAAAGAGATGCCGCACATTGAAACTGACATCTGGAAAAAATATAAAGGCAATCCCAGCTTTGCACTGTATGGCATTGATCTGGACGAACCAAAGGATATTGTAGAGAAATTTGCCAAAGAGATTAAGGTGACCTATCCGTTAACCCTTGATCCCAAAGGCGGTATTTTTTATCAGTTTGCTGAAAAAGGTGCTGGTGTGACCCGCAATGTTATTATCGATAAAACCGGTAAGATTGTCTTTATGACCAGGCTTTATAAGAATGAAGAGTTTCAGGAAATGAAAAAAGTGATTGCAGGTTTATTGAAATAAAGTTTTGAGTAGCGCGTAGCAGAATCGAACTGCCATCTCCGGATTGAGAAACCGGTTTCCTAACCGTTAGAAGAACGCGCCATTTGATTGACTTAACCTTGGCAAAAATAAGAATATTATATTTCGTTGTCATCATAAAAGTAATAATTAAGCCCGTATAACACAAAAATGTACGGTTATAATTCAACAGGAAAGTCAAAAGATGAACATTGTCATAATCAAATACAATGCAGGAAATATTGAATCGGTAAACAACGCTCTGCTGAGGCTTGGCGTGAATGCCGAGATAACTGGTGATCATGATAAAATAAGAGCTGCCGAAAAGGTCATCTTTCCCGGAGTGGGGGAGGCAAGCACTACAATGGCCTATTTGAAGAAGGAAGGACTCGATCAGTTGATTCCTCAGTTAACGCAACCAGTCCTCGGAATATGCCTTGGTCTGCAACTCATGTGCAGCTACTCGGAAGAAAACGATACTCCTTGCCTTGGTATTTTTGAAGAACAGGTTAAGCGCTTTATTCCTGCGCCTGGTATGGAGTTTATCACTAAGGTGCCTCATATGGGCTGGAACAGTATTAGTGATCTGAAAAGCAAAATATTTGATCCTTCGCTCGAACAGCAGTATGTCTATTTTGTGCATTCGTATTATGCAGCCGTTGGCGACCATACTGCTGCTGTTTGCAATTACATCACTCCATTTAGTGCAGCCCTTCACCGAGACAACTTTTACGCTACACAATTTCACCCCGAGAAAAGCGGAACTGTTGGAGCCAGGATATTAGAGAATTTTTTGAAGATATAAAGCCCCTCCTAACCTCCCCGAAGGGGAGGGATGCTGGTGCAAGAAATTGGAAATAACGATATTTTAATAATGTAACCAATTCCCCTCCCTCGGAGGGGGTTAGGGGGAGGCCTATATGATTACTATAATACCCGCCATTGACCTCATTGACGCCAAATGTGTTCGATTGTCACAAGGCGATTACAACCAGAAAACGGTTTACAACGAGCATCCGCTTGAAGTGGCAAAGATGTTTGAAGATGCAGGAATCACCCGCCTTCATCTGGTCGATCTTGATGGAGCCAAGGCAAAGCATATAGTCAATTATAAAGTACTTGAAACAATTTCATCAAAAACAGGATTAATTATAGATTTTGGTGGTGGATTGAAAACCGACGACGACCTGCGTATTGCCTTTGAATGCGGTGCGCAAATGGTCACAGGCGGAAGCATTGCAGTTAAAGACCGTGAAACATTTTTAGATTGGATCGGAAAATATGGGGCGGAGAAAATCATCCTCGGCGCCGATGCCAAAGATAAAATGATTGCTGTCAGCGGCTGGCAGGAAGTCTCTGAATTGTCCATACTCGATTTTATAGAAAGTTACACAATCAAAGGTATCCAACAGGTGATTTCGACTGACATTGCCCGCGACGGCATGTTAACAGGCCCGAGCATAGACTTGTATAAAGAAATCATGGCCAAATTCCCCAATCTGGAGCTCATTGCCAGTGGTGGTATAGCGGCGATGAAAGACATCTACGAATTGGATGAAATGGGCATGCCGGGAGTCATTACCGGGAAAGCTATTTATGAGAATCGGATTAGTCTGGCAGAAATAAGCAAATTCTTATCTGCATAGGCAACTTTAAATCTTTAATCAGAAATATGGAATGGGGAAAAGGAAATCCAATCTACATACCTGTGCGACTTGAACCTGAAACTTTGAACTTGAAACTTGAAACTAAAAAGAATGCTTGCAAAACGTATCATACCATGCTTGGATATCATGGACGGGCAGACCGTGAAGGGTATCAACTTTATCAACATTCAGAATGTCGGCGACCCGGTTGAACTGGGTTCGCTATATGCCGAACAGGGAGCTGATGAATTGGTCTTTCTCGATATAACTGCCACGCACGAAGGCCGCAAAACATTTGTGGAACTCGTGAAGCGCATTGCCAGAGAAATCAATATTCCATTTACAGTTGGAGGAGGCATCAGCGAAATGAAAGATGCTGAAGCATTGTTGAGTGCAGGCGCTGATAAAATCAGCATCAACTCATCGGCAGTGCGTAATCCTAAGCTGATTGATGATCTGGCCTTGAATTTCGGCAGTCAGTTTGTAGTTTTAGCAATTGATGCCCGAGGAGAAAGCGATTATTGGACCGTGACTGTCAATGGGGGGCGGATTCCTACGGAAAAAGAACTGTTTTCATGGGCCAAGGAAGGTGAAAGCCGGGGCGCAGGAGAAATACTGTTTACTTCGATGAACCATGATGGTACCAAAAATGGCTTTGCCAACAAAGAATTGGCAAAGATGGCTGATATGCTTCATATTCCAATCATTGCCTCAGGGGGGGCAGGAAATATGGATCATTTTGTGGATGTCTTTACTGAAGGAAAAGCGGATGCCGGGCTGGCTGCAAGCATTTTTCATTACAAGGAAATTGCCATACCCGATTTGAAAGCCTATCTTCGGGATAGAAATATTCCTATGCGATAACTAATCTGTAACGAATGAAAAAAGTCCTGTTCCTGATTGTGTTACTGGCTACAATGTCAACATTTGCTCAGAATAATATTGACAAAGAGCTTTTAAGTCAAACACCAAATTGTGAAAATGTAGCATTCAACTCATCGAGATTGATCGAGCACTATTTTGGGAAAAAAGAATATGATTCAATCAAAGTGGTTCTGAACCGATGGGAAGAATTTTGCGGAACAACAGAGCCTTTGTTTCGGTTGAAAGTATTAGAGCAGATTCAGAGCAAGACCTTTAGTGAAGAATGGATGGATAGTAAGTATCTGATGGACTTTGTTTTTCTATACCTGGATCGGGTGGCAAATTCAAAAGATCCTAATTGTAAGCTTATCTATGAGCGATACAAAATAACATTCGGATATATTTCATTTAAATCTCCTTTGGATGATTTAACAGTGATATGGGCAAATTCGTTATTGGAGAATAAGGATCTTCAGCCTTTAGGTCGGGCATTTTGTTTACTCTATACCAACCAGACTGATTCGTTTTGGCAAGTATTAAAGGATCAGCAGATTCCCGGTACAAAACTTCAGGCTGTGTATAATGAGCACACCTTGAAAACAAAGAAGTTGTCAGAGTTAAATTTTGGATTGATGACCGGAGTGATGCTTCCCTTTGGAAATCTATCAACCGTCGTGGGAGTTAAACCTGAATTTGGGATTCAATTTGGGATGAAAAAGAACAGGCTCCAATACGATATGACAATTCTTATACGATCAGGCGAGACGAGACAAGAATATGTGGTTATTTATCAGGGCGCACCCAAAATGACCAATTATTATTTTGGGGGATACATGGGTCTCGATGTTGCATATGAACTATGGAAAGAGAAAAGGCATGAACTTGATTTCTTAACCGGAATTGCATACGACGGATTTGATGCCGTGGAGGGTGATACGAATAATAATGTGAAAGGGAAATCAATCAATTCACTTAATTTGAATTTAGGACTTGGCTTTAGATTTTTAGGTAAGAAGCTTAATTACTGGGGATTTCAGGCAAAATATAACTTTGTTAACTACGACAACAACGGGGGCACTGATATAAGAGGGAATTATATTTCTCTTATTTTGACAGCCAATTTGTTTGGTAATGTTCAGAAGAATTCAATGATGGAAAGACTTAAAATGAAATAGAAACTATAATGGAAAGCACTCAACTCGATTACGCAAAACTAAATGGCCTTATTCC
>Ga0302286_10001044_pt1 | contig 21046 bp, 19 predicted proteins | sample III_Fen_E2_3_FD_198765 | JGI IMG/M metagenome (GOLD analysis project Ga0302286, IMG submission 198765) | Peat permafrost microbial communities from Stordalen Mire near Abisko, Sweden - III_Fen_E2_3 | ecosystem: Environmental > Terrestrial > Soil > Wetlands > Permafrost | place: Sweden: Abisko...
TCGGCTCATTCGTCTATTATTTTTTCAGGAGAATAGTTTGGAAGATACCTTTGCAGCGTATTAAATCGACAAAAAAATGAAGTATCTGTGTGGGACAATTTTTATACTGCTTTTTTCAGGTTCGATGGCAGTAAGCGCGCAAAGTATTGATAAAATAAAATTAGAATGGAATTACAGCGGCCAACTCGACGAAGTATTGCAGGCTATTGGCGATGATTACAACCTCCATTTTGTATATGATTCAGTAAAACTACACCGCATTGAGGTAATTTATTACGCATTTGAAGAAAATACACTGGGCAAACTTTTTAAGGAGTGGCATAATCAATGGGGCTTGTTTACTTACGTTGAAAAAGAGCGTACCATCTATATCTCGGACAAAGAACTTACAGCGAAACAACGAAAACAGCCCCCTAAATAGCTGCGCTGATCTTCGATTCCCCAAAACGGGGACTTGAGAATCTGAAAACATCAAGATGATTATAAAATGCTGTATTACAATAAAAAATTCAGTCTGTGTGTAGAAAAGAACTTGTAATTGAATAATCTAAATGAGAAATTTGCTAATAGGTATTTTTTTGATTTGCACAGTAGGGATTTCTGCGCAACATATTACAGGAACTGTAATTGATAACACTACAAAACAAACGATTCCCAACGCCGGCGTTGCACTTTTCGGCAGCACTGGTATTCTCATCGCCAGCACTATGAGCACATCGACCGGCACATTCGATTTGCATTATTCGCTGTCGGGCAAATGCCGGCTACGGGTTTCGTTCGTTGGTTTTCAGTCGTTAGACAAAGAATTATCACTTGATGGAAAACTCCTCAATTTAGGCTCAATCCGATTAACGGAAAAATCGCAAGCTCTCTCCGAAGTAGTAGTCAATGCCAAAATCCCACTGGCAACCCAGCGCGGCGACACCACGGTAATGAACGCCAGCGCCTACAAAACCAACCCCGATGCAAATGTACAGGATTTGGTGCAAAAAATGCCGGGCATTGTGATGCAGGACGGCAAACTGCAAGCACATGGCGAAGAGGTAAAACAGGTATTGGTGGACGGCAAAGAGTTTTTCAAAGACGATGTGTCGGCAGCTCTCAAAAATCTTCCGGCCTCCATTGTCAACGAAATACAGGTATACGACAGCCAAAGCGACCAATCGCGCTTCACCGGATTTGACGATGGCAACAAACTGAAAACCATTAATGTGGTAACAAAAACCGGCGTGACCAAAAGCCAGTTCGGACGCATGAGTGCCGGTGCAGGTCCTGATAAACTCTATACTGCAGGAGGCAATCTCAACTTTTTCAACAACGACCGCCGCATCAGCATTGTAACTCAATTCAACAACACCAACGAACAGAACTTTGCCATGGGCGATATGTTTAGCGGTGGAGGTGGCTCCAACGGCCCTCCTGGTTCGCAGGCTCCATCAATGGGTGGTGGCAGCTCTTCGGGCAGCAGCGATGGCGTGAACAACTACACCGTAGATACCCAAAACGGCATTACCAAAACAAATGCCGTGGGGCTCAATTATTCCGACCAATGGAGCAAAAAAATCAAAGTCTCGGGCAGCTATTTTTTCAACTATGCCGACAATTCATCTGTACAAACCTCTCAGTATGACTATACCGTGAAGGCCGGTCAGGTATACCGCGAAAATAAAAATACATCGGCCAACACCATTAACCATCGTTTCAATTTCCGTGTCGATTATGATATTGACGATAAAAACTCACTCTTTATACGACCCAGCGTCACCCTGCAACAAAGCAATGGCTCCTCGTCCACCCTGGCACGCACCGATTCGGTCACACATGCACTAAACTCATTTGCCAGCAATACCACACCCGATCAGAAAGGTGCAAAACTCTCAGGGCAAATACTCTATCGACACAAATTCAACCGAAAAGGACGTACCTTGTCGCTGGATATAAACTCTACCTCCCAGACAAAAAAAGGAAATAACTATCTGAACTCGGTGACAGATTATTACACCTCCAATACAATTGACACCGTACGCGAATATGCCCACCTCAACTCTACCGGCTATTCATTTTCGGCCAATGCTTCGTACACCGAACCTATCAACCGCAAAAGCATGGTGATGTTTAACTATATGTATGGCTATCAGAACGGAAAATCGAACCAACAGGCATACAATTATAACAAAACAACCCATTTTTACGACGACCCCGATTCGTCATTAACCAGTATATACAGAAGTGTTTACACCACACACTCAGCCGGATTCTCGTATTTGTATCATAAAACAAATATCAATTTCAATGCAAGGCTCAACTACCAACATGCACTCTTAACGGGTGAAAATGAACTGTCGAATTCCCAATTCATTCCCACAAAATCGTATGACAATGTGTTACCGTCTATGATGTTGCGCTACAACCTTAATCCATCTACGCACTTGCAAGTAGACTACCGTACATCGGCCAGTGCACCATCTATCAGTCAGTTGCAGGAGGTTGTGGACAAATCGAATCCTACACAGTTAACGGTCGGGAATGCTCATTTGGCGCAAACCTATCAGCACAATCTTTCGGTGCGTTTTCTGGCACCTAACACGTCAACGGCATCTATACTGATGTGCTTTCTGAACGGAAGTTACTCCAACAACTACATTGCAAGCAACACATTTATTGCACGGAAAGACACCACATTGACAAGCCTGAATCAATTTCTGGGCAAAGGCTCTCAAATCACCACCTACCAAAACATGACAGGCTACTATACCATCGGGGGAATGGTTGGATACGGATTCCCGTTTACGGCTATCAAAACCAATGTACATATTATGCTGAATGCCAACCTAAGCCAGACTCCCGGTATAATCAACAACCAAAAGAATTTTTCAAAGCAAGCCTCATGGGGTGGTGATTTGATTCTAAGCAGCAATATCAGCCAAAATGTGGATTTTATGATTAACGGACGGGCTAAATACAACACGGTAGACAATACACTTGCAGGTCAAACCGACTCTCGCTACTGGAATCTCAGCTCGGGTGCCAACCTCACATGGATTGCGCTGAAACATATCGTGCTACAGTCCGACTATTCATTTTCAGGCTATTTTCAGGAAGGAAGTAAAAACGAAATCACTCATATGCTCAATTGTTCGTTGGGATTCAAATTCCTGAAGAATAACGCGGGCGATCTGCGCTTAACATGTAGTGATTTGTTCAATCAAAACAATAATTACAGCCGTAGTACAACCACCCTTTACACACTGACGCATACAAGCAACACATTGGGTCGCCACTATCTGCTCTCGTTTTCCTATACACTCCGAAATTTCTCAGGAACTAAAACAACATAACACACTTTTCTCAACTATAAAACAATATGCAAATGAGAACAAACTTTTATTTAAAACTCAAAGCAAGTATTCTGCTGATATGCTTCTTTGTATATGGTGTGCTATCCGTTGACGCGAAACCGAAAGTTGTCACCGTCAGCACCTATAATGCCGATCTGAATGCCATTGGTACTCCCGACAGTCTGATGTCCTTGGCATCTTTTGCCGATGGAAAGGTGTGGATAAAAGTGTATCACAATGCCGATGGCGTTAAAATTCAACTAATTGCCAACGATGAAATGACTCAGCAAAAATTATTGATGAATGGATTAACGGTGTACATTGACCCTACGGGAAAAGAAAAAGATAAGTATGCCGTTATTTTTCCATCTGCTATGTCGCTTATGAAACAGCGTATGCAGGCAGGTGGCCTCATGCAGCCTCCCGGGCAAGGAGGCGAACCCATGCCAGGAATGATACCCGGACAGGGACAAGCGCCAGGTTTGGATGGAACTCAGGGGCAACCCAATGCCAACCAAGATCCACGGAGACGGAAACCGGATCCAAGTGGCATTGCACAACAAATGAATATGAAAGGCGCGATGTTTGATGTAGATGGAGATTCTCGTTTTGCAGGCATATCGTTGGCAAAACTCACCATTACCGACACCAAACAAATATGCTACAACATCACGCTCCCTTACTCTATTTTTGAAATAAAGAACCTTGCACCCGCTTTCGTTGGTATTGGTGTACTCTCCGAGTATGTTCAAATGCAAATGCCCGAAGGTGCTCCCGGTGGCGGTATGGGAGGTCCTCCAGGTGGTGGAATGGGCGGAGGTCCTGGCGGAGGAATGGGTGGAGGCCCTGGAGGTATGGGCGGAGGCCCTGGCGGAGGAATGGGCGGCCCCGGTGGCGGTATGGGAGGCCCTCCAGGTGGTGGAATGGGCGGTGCATCACGCCAAGGTGGCAGCAAAGATTCAACCTCGTCCGAAATGAAAAAGGCTGTCAAAGGTTGGATTCAGGCAAAATTGGAAATGGAAGCTACTGTTAATCAGAAATAAACGAGAACCAAGAGTCAAGATAATTTGATAATGGGTTAATCTGATAATGTGATAATAAAATCTGTTAGGTCGGATTAAACATTAAACTTGAAACAGATTTATTCGTGTGCTTAAAGTATGAAACTAAAATCTAAACAAAGAGTTGTATTTGAGGTATTTATCCATATCTGCTTTTGGATTGGATTCTTCACCTTGCCGGCTTTGCTGCCCAAACCACAGCCAATGCCGTTTCAACAGCCTTTCCAACCAATGTTTCATCCTGAAATTCAGTCAATAATTATATCGTTGGTATTTCAAATAATTTATTTTTATCTCAACTATTTCCTATTTTTCAAACTATTCAGAACACGGCGATACCTTTCGTTTATCCTCGTCAATCTGGCTGTTGTATCGGTTGTTTTTGTAATAAGGTGTGTTTACAATCGGCACGACGGGTTAGACATGATGATATTCAGAGAGTTATCGCCGTATCTTTTTTTCTTTCTGGCAGGTACTTCTTTGCAAATAGTGAAAGATCAGCTTAAAATGCAAAGCGAACTGCTTGAAAATGAAGTGACTTTCCTACGGAATCAAATCAGTCCTCATTTCGTATTCAACGTGCTGAATATGATAAACTCCTTTGCTCGCACTCGTCCGGAACTGATTGAACCAACGGTTGACAAACTGTCGAACCTTATTCGCTACATGCTCTACAACACCGATCATCTGACTCCGCTGGTAGAAGAAGTGGAACATTTGCGCAATTATATTGAATTGCAAAAGACACGGTTTAGCGATTTTGTGAAAATTATTGATGAAATTGACGAAGCGCTACCCAATTGCCATATAGAGCCGATGTTGTTGATACCGCTGGTGGAGAATGCCTTCAAACACGGCACAGCACTTATCGACTCCCCCGAAATCCATATTACGTTGCTCTGTTCTCCAGCCGCATTGGTGTTGGAAGTCCGTAATCGATTTAATCCCGAATTTCAGGAAAATATCAATACTTACGCCGGAATTGGCCTAAAAAACATCATTCGTCGGTTGGAGCTGCTCTATCCCGACAAGCATATATTGAAACACTATGCCGAAAACGATTGGTATAATACCCAATTAACCATTTGTTTATGATCAACTGCATTGCCGTAGATGATGAAAAGTATGCGCTCGATCTTTTGATTGACAACATTCGAAGAGTTCCTTTTCTGCACTTGGTTGCAGTGTGCAAAAACGGAGTAGAAGCGCTCCATTTTTTAGAAAGAGAACCCATTGACTTGGTATTTCTCGACATTCAAATGCCGGCACTCAACGGTCTGCAATTGCTTCGCAAGCTCAAAATAAGACCGATGGTGGTTATCGTGTCGGCCTTCAAAAGCTATGCCCTCGAAAGTTACGAGCTTGATGTGCTCGATTATCTGCTGAAACCCATCACATTCGAACGATTCGAACGAGCCGCCAATAAAGCGAATGATTATTATCAACTCATTCACCAACAAAAAGAGAGCAAACCGGATTATATTTTTGTGAATGCCGACTATCGTTTGGTGAAAATCGATATCGACACTATTCTCTATGTAGAAGGAATGAAAGATTACGTGAAATTTTTTCTAACCAACTCGTCAAAACCCATTGTACCAAAGCTTTCGCTCAAGATGGCAGAAGAGATGTTGCCCGAAGATAGATTTGCCCGCATCCACAAATCGTATATTGTAAATGGCGATAAAGTGGTCTCTATTCAAAAAAAACAGGTCCAACTTATCAATCAGGTTATTCTGCCTTTGAGTCACAACTATCAGAGCTGTTACAGCAATTTATTGACAAGCAACAGCACAAAAAACGCCGGATAAACGGCAGTTTGATACCGCCTCACGCTCCCATTATGGCAATGGCAAGTGCCACAAGTGCCATTCCAATAATCAAACCCACTTTCGACAAATGACTTTTCCCATATTGCGCAGCAGTAGGAATAAGCTCATCAATAGCGATATAGACCATTGTTGCCGACACAGCCCCCAACACAACTCCTTGCAATACCGGTGTCCAGTAAGGTAGTAAAAACAGCCATGCAAGCAATGCCCCGAGCGGTGTAGCGAGCCCGGCAAGTAATGCTACTCCCAAAGCCTTTCCTCGTTTTCCGGTAGTCTGATAAATAGGTGCAGTGATGGATATGCCGATAGGAATATTGTGAATGATAATAGCCAGCAAAATTGGGAAAGCCAATCGATAGTCGGACACTCCGATGGTAAACATGGCAATACCTTCGGGAATATTATGCAAGGTCACCGCCAGAGCAATCATCAAACCCATTTTTTTAAGTCGTCTTATCAATTGAATATCAGACACATCCACCGCAGAATCCACATTGTAATGATGCGGAAAGAGCATATCAATGAGCGCCATTACGACAAATCCACCAAAAAAAGAGGCGACAGTACACAAAAATGCAGTGGACGTAGAAAATACCGTAGCAAAAAGATGCTGCGATTCGGGGAAAATTTCGATAAACGAGACAAAAAGCAATACACCGGCTGCCAAACCTAAGGAAAACGAGAGAAAAGAGCGATTTGTCTGCTTGGTAAAAAATGCCAAAGCTCCACCAAAACCGGTAGAAACTCCCGCAATCAATGTTAATACAAAGGCAATCAATAAATTATGATATTCCATTCTATTCTATAACTTTTGTACAAAGGTAACAATTTCACCCGAAACCTTTTTAGAGAAAAACCGGTAAAATCAAATCACATCTGTAGTCTTCTTTTGAGGCATCTTAACACTACCCCTTTAGGTAAAAAATAAAAAAAGTACTATCTTTGCCACCTCAATCAAGATATGAAGACTCTCCAAATAGTTTCACCTCGTTACAACGAGATAAGCCAATTTATTGAATCAATACCGCAAATTTTTCATTCGCAGGGCACCCTTATCTACAAAGCCCGCAATGAAATAAAAAATTTTGAGGTCGATGGTTTGCGTCTGACTGTGAAACACTACAAGAAACCTCACATTATCAATCAGATAGCTTACAGCTCATTACGACAAAGCAAAGCTAAGCGCGCCTATTTCTACGCACAACGACTTATTGAAACCGGTATTAAAACGCCTGAACCTGTTGCCTACATTGAACAATACAGCAATGGCTTACTGACAAATGCCTATTTTGTATCGCTTTTTGAAACTTATCCTCACATTTTGAGAGAGTTATGGGGCTATTCAGTGGAAGGAAATGAACCGTTGCTGACAGCGTTAGCCTCCTACACTGCAAATATGCACAACAAAAACATCTATCCGGTAGATTATTCTCCGGGCAATGTGCTATTTGACAATCAGGGTGAGGGTTATCAATTTTCGTTACTCGATATTAACCGGATGCGTTTTCGTCCGGTGAGTAAAGTGATGGCAGCTCGTGGATTTAGGAGATTTCATGTGCAACCCGATGTATTAAAGGCAATTGCAGGAGAATATGCTCGTTTGAGAGGCTATGATATTCCATCTTTTGTGACGCAAACGCTACACCACTACAATGCTTTCTGGAAAAGACATCAGCCCTGATGTTGTTATTTTATTGAGCAATATAACTCTTAGTTTCTATTTTCTTTTTCAAAATGGCCGAAGTATTACCGGCTTTGAGCGATTTGATCCACCACGTTACCGCTTCTTCTTTTTCGCCCGACATATATAGTATATCACCATAATGTTCAAATACTTCCGGGCTTTTTTCGCCTCCATTTTCGATGGCTTGTTTTTCGTAGATTTTGGCCAATGTGTAATTAGCTTCCACGAAGAAAATCCAGGCATAAGTATCAAGATAAGTAGCATTGGTCGGCTCGGCAGTCACGGTCTTTGCACTCATGCTTTCTGCTTTCTGCAAATCGCGTTTTTCTAATGACAGGTAATACGCGTAATTATTCAAAGTACCAATATTATTCGGTTGGTATTTAAGCGATTGGGTATAAGCTGCAAATGTCGAATCTTTTTGTCCCAGCTTATAATATGTGTCGCCTAACTGAGTATAAACTTGTGAACGGAGCGCAATATTTTCGTCGGGTACAATCTTAATGGCTTTATTGCAATAGTCAATTGTCTGCCTATATTGACCCAACTGAAACAAGGCAATAGCTTTGTAAAAATAGAAATCCACATCGTCAGGAAAATACGATAATGCCTTGGTACACAGGGAATCAATTGCCGGAAAATTTTCCGCTTTTATCTTCAAATCAATCAAGCGCATCCATGTAACTTTGTTTTGCGGATTGAGATCAAGCATTATGTGCAACTCATTTTCGGCCAACTCCTTCTTTTGACGCAACAACAAAAAAAGATAATTGTAATTGTGCAAACTCTCCTCTTCGGGATACATTTCCAACAATGATGATAAATAGCCTTCCACTTTTTGCACATCAGTAGGACGAGCCACCAAATCTTTGAGCACAGACAGTTTTGCCTCCAACTCTACATTTTTGTTTCGCATCATCTGATCCAAAGTGGACATCATGGCCACTGAATCACCTGCCGATTTATAATATTTTGATAATGAATAAAGTGCGTCACCGTTGTTTGGGTCATTGTTCAAAACTTGTTGATAACAATCCAAAGCCTCTTTCTGCATTTTTTGATCCAAATAAATATCACCTCTAAGAACCTGATATTTAACCTCGTGTGGATATGCTTTGATAAGTCTGTCTATTTCGGTAATCCCCTTTTTGTTTTGATTAAGAGCAAAATACAGACGCGCTTTCTCCATTGTAATCTCCTGTCCCATACCTTGCACTTTCTCTAATTGGTTGAGTGCTGCAATGGCTTCATTAAACTTTTCCGACTGGGTATATATGGAAATAAGCATCATCAATGCATCATCGTTTTCCGGGTCAATCTTCACAATCATTTTATACACATCAACCGCCTTTTCCACTTGCTGAGCCGTAAGATATTGTTCGGCAAGTGCCATTTTGAACCACACATTGTTTGGGTCAGCAGAGGAAGCCTGTTCAAGAGAGGCAATAGCGAGGTCTTGCTTTTTTTGTATGCTGTAAATTTTCGACAATTCGTACATCACGTTACCATCGCCACTCTTCAGTCGGTTGCAGGCATACAACAAGTCGATAGCCGCATCAAAATGACCGGCCTGACGTTCACGCAAGGCATCACCAAAGTAATAATTGAATTTAATGTCCGCCGGAGTTAACGCTTCCACCGGATGTATCGTTGGCTTTTTTGCGGCTGATATATTGAATGTTAGGCTCATAAAAAGAGCCAAAAATGCGAAATGGATAAGCTTCATATAGTTAGAAAATTGTGAATGCAAAGGTACGCATTTCCGACGGAATATCTACCATTAAGGCTTAGCGGGAAGGCTGCGAAAGCTAAAGAATACAATTCGTCAACGTACTTTCACGTTTTTTCAGTCAAACAGTTCGATAAGCACCGGCAATGATTTTATTTCGCCAAACTCGGCAAGATGAATGCGATAGTAAGCAATGATATGTTCAAGAATGGCTACTCGCTCACCTCGCGAAAATGCGAATTTATGCATGTTTACATAGTTCATCCGCATAAGCTGACGAAAAGCCACGCTCTCGCTCTGAGGTAAAAAATTACGATGTGGAGGACGCAAAGTGGTAAAAACTCCATTTTCCATATCAAAATAACTTCCCCGTTCATCGCTTTCTAAGTTAGGATAAAAGCCAAAAAAACGGGTCATTTGAAGCATCATCACCAAATGGAAATTCGCACAACTCAGTTCCGAATGTTCCAGAATGAGTATTGATTCTTCCAGAAACCGATACAATGTTCTGTCAGTCTGAGTTTCCCGTAAAGTGCGATACAACACTTCGGCAATAAAAAGTGCCAGCGCGCTTTTGACCGGATCGGTATGAAGTGAAGAAACAATGACAGTGGGTTTTGCTTCAATAATGCGATGCAACTCTCTGTCGGGCTGCATCTCCAACTCCATTTCCACCAACGACATCGGTTGCAGAAATGCCATTTTCATTCCCGATCGCTTGCGTGCAACTCCATAGACAACACACGCAATCCGACCTCTCTCTTCGGTAATAAGATGCACAATGGAAGCCTTATCGGAATATTTGAGGCAATGCAAAACAATGGCTTTAGTTTTCAGAAACATAAAACGATATAGTCAGTTAACAGGTATTTTCTGGACATTGTATTGAAAATAAATTCATCAGAACACATTCAAAGGTACAAAAAAAGCACAAACCGCACACGTTTATTCAAAACGACATGCAGTTTGTGCAAAATAATATTGATTTTCAGTATATTACTTACCAAACAATTCGCGTACGGCAGGGTACACAATGTCACCCTTCACTATGTTTAATCCTTTTTGAAGTTCAGAAGTCTGTGCGCAGGCTTTTTCCCAACCCAATTCGGCCAATTGCAATACATAAGGTAATGTAGCATTGGTCAAAGCCAGAGTTGAAGTGTAAGGCACTGCACCCGGAATATTTGCCACACAATAATGTACCACACCGTCAATAGTGTAGATAGGATCATTGTGAGTGGTAGGACGTGAAGTTTCAAAACATCCTCCCTGGTCGATTGCCACATCCACCAACACAGCGCCTTTTTGCATAGTTGGCAACATTGCAGCTGTAACAAGATGTGGAGCTTTGGCTCCGGTTACCAATACTGCTCCAATTACAAGATCAGCGGTTTTTACCTCTTCCGCAATTACATAATCAGACGAAACTAATGTTTTCACATTCACAGGCAGTACATCCGAAAGATAACGCAAGCGAGGCAATGAAATGTCGGCCAAAGTGACATCAGCACCAAGACCGGCGGCCATCCATGCAGCTTGTGTACCCACTACACCACCACCTAAAATCAAAACTTTTGCCGGTTTTACACCGGGTACTCCACCCAGCAAAATTCCTTTTCCGCCATTCGGACGTTCAAGATACTTTGCACCTTCCTGAATAGACATTCTACCTGCTACTTCCGACATAGGAATAAGCAAAGGCAAACTACGATCGGTCTTTTCAACCGTTTCGTAGGCTAAACACACAGCACCACTGTCAATCATCGCTTTAGTAAGCTCCGGATTGGAGGCAAAGTGAAAATAAGTGAAGAGCAATTGATCTTTTTTAATCAGCCGATATTCAGATTCTATCGGTTCTTTCACTTTCACAATCATCTCTGAAGCGGCATACACTTCATCGATAGAGGGCAACAAAGTTGCACCAACCTTCAAATACAATTCATCACTAAAGCCACTACTGACCCCTGCACCTTCCTGAATGTAAACAATATGGCCATGTTTAACTAGTGCAGCCACGCCTGCGGGTGTTAGTCCCACCCGATTTTCGTTGTTCTTAATTTCTTTTGGGGTTCCAATTTTCATACTCTACAATTTAAAGGTAATTATATCCGTCAAAGGTCTTGGTTTTTTATCACAAAAGCAAGCGTATGAAGTAAAATTGTGTTACAAATAATGTTGTCAAACATAATTATACCTATTGTGCATAATAACAAGAGATTCTGTAAATTTCAAAAAACTCAAATATATAAATATGTTTTTTTAACACAGTAGTTAGACTGTTGAAAAAAAGCCAATTATTTATCAACAGTCATCTATATTGCTGATTTACAGTTATTTGAGTTAAATAACTGATAATAAACATAATATAAAAAAAGATGAAAAATACTACATAACAGCTATTTTTTATGTGGAAAATGTTTAGGATATTTGTCAACCCAATCTGATTAAAGACTCAAAAAGATGAAATTGAACAGCGCCAATGATTTGTGGCATCGTTGCCTTCGTGTAATTCGTGATAATGTCTCAGAAACCACTTTTTCGACATGGTTTTTGCCCATTATTCCTCTGAGCTATGAAAACAATGTGTTTACATTGCAAGTACCCAGCCAGTTCTTTTACGAATATATCGAAGAAACATTTGTCGATCTTTTGCGTATGACCATTCACCGCGAAGTTGGAGAGGGCACCCGTTTAATGTATCGCGTGTTGGTAGATCGTACTTCAGGTACCAGCACCACCATTCCGAGCGACGACAAAATGAAGCCCAATCAGCTGCTCAACGCTCAAAAAAATGACAATCCTTTTGCCCGAAAAGAGATTCTTCAAACGATTGATCCACAGTTAAACCCGATTTACAACTTCAACACCTTCGTAGAAGGTGTGAGCAATAAACTTGCCCGCACGGCAGGTGTTAGTATCGGCAATAGCCCCGGAACCACCATTTTCAACCCTCTGTTCGTCTACGGACAGTCGGGAGTAGGCAAGACTCACCTTGTACATGCAATTGGCGTACAGGCCAAACAAACACACCCCGAAAAACGGGTATTATATGTATCGGCAAATCTGTTTCAAATTCAATATACCGATGCAGTGCGCAACAATACGGTAAATGACTTTCTGAATTTTTACCAAAGTATCGATGTATTAATACTGGACGATATTCATGAATTTGCCGGAAAAAACGGAACACAAAACACTTTTTTCCATATTTTCAATCACCTGCATCAAAACGGCAAGCAACTGATACTAACTTCCGATCGCTCACCCATGGTGCTTCAGGGTTTGGAACAGAGATTGATAACCCGCTTCAAATGGGGACTGTCAGCCGAAATATCAAAACCCGATTTAGAACTGCGCAAAGGTATTCTAAAACACAAGATTTTCAAAGACGGTTTGGAAATTGATGAAGAAGTGGTAAACTATATTGCCGAAAATGTGACCGACAACATTCGCGACCTTGAAGGTGTAATTATTTCGCTGCTCGCCTACTCTACCCTCACCAACAAGCCCATCGATTTGGAGTTGGCTGAAAAAGTGGTAAGCAATGTGGTGAATGTGACTCCCAAAAACATTACGATTGAACAAATTCGCGACACTGTTTGCGAACATTTCGGACTGAAAATTGAAGAAATGCTCTCCAAGCGCCGTGACCGCGAATTGGCACAAGCCCGCCAAATAGCTATGTATCTGGCAAAATGCCACACAAAACATTCGCTATCTTCCATTGGCGAAACGATAGGAAAACGCGATCATGCCACTGTACTTCATGCGTGCAAAGTAGTAAATGATTTGATGGAAATAGATAAACAGTACCGGGCTTGCGTGCAGGAAATACAAAATAAAATTAAAGCATAATTGCTCAAAAGATTAATCCTTTCGAAAGAGAGGATTTTTTTTGTCCAAATCTTCGTTATTGAATAAATCAATAAGCTTGTTTACAACTTCTTATTGAAAAAGATAAAAAACAAGGCATTGAAAAGGCAGCATAATCACCGATAAACGCATTGCAAAAAAAACCTAAACAGCTTTGCATTTTCAACAGGAATGCACTATATTTAAGGCGCGAATTTAAACCCTGTTTTTAACCTTATAATATCGCATGATTATGACAAGAACAATCACATTCAACGAATTAAGAAAAATCAAAGACCGCCTTCCATCGGGCAGTGTGGGAAAAATTGCCGCAGACTTAGGTCTGTCCGACGAAACAGTACGTAATTATTTCGGCGGACATAATTATAAGGATGGCAAAAGTTGCGGAGTGCACATTGAGCCGGGTCCAGATGGTGGATTGGTGATGCTTGATGATACCACTATTTTAGATCATGCACTTTTAATTTTAGACGAAAAAATCTAACCCCAAAAACAAACCAAACATCACAAAAAAAACCGCGGAGAATATTCTCTGCGGTTTTTTTTGTATTGATATTAATCAAAGGCTATTTCTCTTCTTTCTTCGGAAGTCGAAAACTAACATACAAATCGAGCGAAGTGGAAAGTACCAAGCCTGCAATCCACATATAATGCCCGATAAACATGCCATAGGCGCTCGCCACAAGCACTAAAGTGGCAAATGCATGAATCTTATTGAGACGCTTGGTGCGAAAGTTATCTGAATTGATTGGTATCACTATGCGTACCACTACCAAAAACACTACTCCCAATGAGAAAATATAAGGAGCAATTTTAATGCCATAAAAATAGAGCAAGGTGGCTGCTATCAACAATAGATAACCCAAACCGTAAAGTACCTGCAAAATTATATTGCGTTGTTTTTCTGTTATTTGCATCTAATCTTTTTCTTTAATTATAAATACATCCTCATTGGGGCGTTTCATCAGGTGCTCTTCGCGAGCAAATTTTTCGAGGTTTGCATCGTTGGTTTGCAACTCATTTATTTTTTCCTTATTCTTCTCAATTGTATTGTTGTAAGACTCTACCTGATCCTCCAGTTGTTGAATTTGGTGTTGATTGGCTATGCGCTTGAAAAAATTATTTTCATCCACAAAGCACATGATAATCAAGAAAGTGCCGGCCACCAACCAATATTTGATATGTCTGGTGTGACCGAACCATGCGCGAAGTTTCAACCAAAAACGTTTCATAAGCAAGTAATAATTAATAATGAAGAATTAATAATTATTGAATCTGAATAATAGCCTGTTATCTATAAAATCAAACTACGGAAATTTTACTTGAACAGTCGGAAAATATCGTTCCCGTTTGCATAAATAAGCAGCGCAAAAAGCAAAAGAAGCCCTACCATTTGCGCGTATTCCAGAAATTTATCGCTCGGTTTACGCCCTGTCACCATTTCGTAAAGTAAGAAAAGCGTATGGCCTCCATCAAGTGCAGGGATAGGTAGAATATTCATAAATGCCAGTATGATAGACAAAAATGCAGTGAGTGCCCAAAAGCTTTGCCAATCCCACACATCGGGAAACAGACTGCCGATGGTACCAAAACCACCAAGCTGTTTCGCTCCTTCTTTGGTAAATATATATTTGAGCTGCTTCACATACGAAGTCAGCTTATCGACTCCCATATTAATGCCCGCAGGTATTGAGGCAAAGAAACTATAGCTGATACGTTTGGTAACAAAACTATTGACATACGATTTGAGAGCCACACCAATTTTTCCACTTTCGCTCACCTCTACCGAAGCCAAAAGTCTCTTACCGGCACGATAAAATTCAAACGGAACCTTCTTCCCTTTACATGAATCAAGTTCCAGCGTAATTTGCTGAATGGCAAACATCGGCTTTCCGTTGACCGCCACCACACTGTCGCCGGATTGCAATCCAGCTTTTGCTGCTGCCGAACCGGCCGTTGGCTTATCGACCACAAACGGCACACGCGGCGACATAAATTGCTTGGAATGAGCCGCAATAAGTTGTTTTGCAAAATCAGAAGGAAGCGCGATTACCGTTTGCTTATTGTCGCGTTGCACAGTGACCGTTGTAGCTCCATCAATCCCTATCCGCTTGATGGCATCCGAAGACTCTTCGACCGGTTTATTATTGATTTGTAAAAGAATGTCTCCATTTTGGAAACCGTTTTTCAATGCCACTTCGGTAAATTGCATGCCGTATTTGGCATTTTGCAAAGGCAGATACTCTTCGCCCCACACCAACAAAACCATTGAATAAATGGCAAGGGCTGTAATAAAGTTGACCGTAACTCCACCCACCATTATCAGCAGTCGTTTCCATGCCGACTTACTGCGAAATTCCCACGGTTGTGCAGGTTTTTTCATTGCTTCGGCATCCATCGACTCATCAATCATACCGGCAATTTTACAATAACCACCCAATGGCAACCAACCAATTCCCCATTCGGTATTGTCAGTCTCCCGTCGCCAGTCGTTTTCGGGAAGTTCCGACATTGGAATTTCTTCTAATGCGGCTTTTCCTTTTTCGTCCTTTAGGATGTTACCCGATGCATCTACCGCTTTGCGATACATATCGGGGACATTCTTTGCAAAGAATTTGAACTGCCACTTACCACCAATTTTCTTAGCACGAAGCAGTGAAATATACGGATTAAAAAAAAGGTAGAATTTATCTACTCTGGTTTTGAAGAGGCGGGCAAATCCAAAGTGTCCCAATTCGTGCAAAAATACCAGTATCGACAAACTCAAAATAAGTTGTGCGGCTTTAATCAAAAAAGTCTCCATTAAATATAGTTATGTGTAATAAGTTACTAATTGTTATTTATACCGTTTTACCAAATCGGTAGCCACGGCACGGGCTTCTCTGTCGGTTACTACATAGTCGTCGTAAGTGGGCTGAACCAAGAAAGCAACTTTGGCCATGGTTGCTTCAATTACATCCGACATTTGCAAAAATCCAATCTCATCTTGCAAAAACGATGCCACCACCACCTCGTTGGCAGCATTGAGCACACAAGCTGAATTTCCTTTGCGATACATGGCTTCGTAGGCAAATTCCAGATTGCGGAATTTCACCAAATCAGGTTGTTCAAAAGTCAATTGCGGATAGTCGGTAAAACTAAGGCGCGGGTAATCGGTTTTCAGCCTGTCGGGATATGAAAATGCATACAAAATAGGTAGTTTCATATCGGGTAATCCCAGTTGTGCTTTTACAGCACCATCGGAAAATTGCACCATGGAGTGAATGATAGATTGCGGATGCACTACCACTTCAATCTGGTCGGGTGCAAGGCCAAACAACCATTTGGCTTCAATCACCTCAAAGCCTTTATTCATCATGCTTGCCGAGTCGATGGTAATTTTTGCACCCATCTCCCAGTTAGGATGTTTTAGTGCCTCATTTTTTGTAACAGTCTCCAGATAGCTGCGTTCCTTGTTACGAAACGGCCCACCCGAAGCGGTCAATATTATTTTTTCGATATCGTTGCCCACTTCGCCGGTGAGACATTGAAATATAGCTGAATGTTCGGAATCGACAGGAATAATGGCTGAATGGTACTGCTGAACCAGTTCGCCAACCAACTCACCGGCTACCACCATTGTCTCTTTATTGGCCAGAGCAATTTTCTTACCGGCTTTCAGTGCCTGCAAGGTAGGTCGCAAGCCCGAATAGCCAACCATTGCCGTAAGCACAATATCAATGGTTTCCATTTCGGCAATTTGAGCAATAGAATCACTACCTGAAAACACTTTGATGGGGAGATCGGACAATGCCTCTTTGAGTCGGGAATAATGTACATCATTGGCTATTGCCACCACTTCGGGACTAAATGCACGTGCCTGATGAATCAGCAAGTCTATGTTTTGATTAGCTGTAAGCGCATACACCTCAAAACGGTCGGGATAAGCAGAGATAACTTCAAGGGCTTGTGTGCCGATGGAGCCGGTGGAGCCTAAAATGGCTATTTGTTGCTTCTGTCCGTTCGCTGACAATGAGTTCATAATCAAAATTGAGAGAATGCCGTGGAGTAATAAAAACTCCACACAATCATCCATGATGCAAAGATAACGGTTTTTTCTTAACACTAAGGGAAGCTCATTCCTTTTTACCTTATTTTAGGAGCCTTTTGTTCCAGTCCGATAGAATATTTATTGGGTGTTCACGTTAATAATGGGTAACTTTGCAGCATATCTTTCAGGGCTTTTTATATGCTTCCACATTATCATACGGAACACTATGGATTATTTAGAATTATATAATTTACTGGACAATAAGGTGAATGACACCGAATCGGAAATTGTGATTGATGAATTTGTGACGGTGCGAAACCAACGATTTCAATCCGAAAATTGCGATATACTGCAAGGACATGACCATTTACATTGTAAGGAACATGATATTGATTTTTGCGACGAAGTATTTAAAACTGACTTGGGACATACCGAAGAGGGTTTGGATTTAATTGACTCTGAAGTGGATGATAATAAAGAATTTAACTTCCATATATTTGTTCCCACACAACAAAAAAACGAAAAAGAGGCCATCTTGTTGATGCATGGTTTCAACGAGAAATCGTGGAGTAAATACCTGCCCTGGGCCTACCGTCTTGCCAAAGATACTCATCAATGCGTGGTGCTCTGTCCTATGGCTTTCCACATGAATCGTGCTCTTGCGAGTTGGAGCGATAAACGGCTAATGCATAACATCAGCAATAGCCGCAAAGAACAATATCCCGATTTGTTGCAATCGTCGTTTTCCAATGTAGCCATCAGCACGCGCCTGCAAGCTAAACCGCAACGTTTTATCTGGTCGGGATTGCAAACCTATTACGACATTGTGCAATTTGTGCGTCAGACCAAAGAGGGAAAATTTCCGGTACTGTCGCCCGAAGTGCAGTTTCACTTCTTCACCTACTCTATCGGCACTTTTCTGGCCGAAATACTGAAGCTTACAAACGCCAACGGCTACTTTACCGACTCCAAACTGTTGGCCTTTTGCGGTGGTCCCACATTCAACCGCCTTACACCTGTGTCGAAAGCCATTCTCGACAGCGTGGCCAACGTGATGCTTTACTCATATCTTATCGAACACCTTGAAAGCCACCTGAAACACGAAAAAAGACTGCATCATTTTTTGGAAGAACATCCGGAGGGACAATCGTTTCGGATGATGCTCGATTTCAGATATAACCGTCAGAAACGTGAAGAACTTTTCCGCCGGATAAGCCCGCAAGTATTGGCAATTGTGCTCGAACAAGACAAAGTGATTCCAAGTTATGACGTGGTGAGTACCCTGAAAGGTGCCGCGCACGACATCCCTACCGAGGTAATTATCACCGATTTTGATTATCCTTACAGCCACGAAAGCCCGTTTGTGAACAAAGAATCGATTCGCACGGAGGTAGATGCCGCTTACCGGCGCGTATTCGACCGCTTTTGCGAGTTTCTCAATAAGAGATAAAATCATTCTCAATCATCATATTAGCCGGAATAAATTTCCGGCTTTTTTTATGTACAATGGTCTCCATTTGTTTTGAGAATCAATGATATTGCATTGGGCACGCCTCTTTCTTTATATAAATAAAAAACATATATTTGCAAAGGGAAAAAACTCCCGAGGTTATCAAATTGTGAGTTTCTACAGAAGCATAAATTGAGACACTATGAAAGGTGCATTCGACACATAATTAGTTTTATACAAAAGCAATATAATATCATTTATTAATAAGATAGTCTCACTTAATAACAAAAAAATATTATATACTAATAAGAGGATACCATATACTAACAAGAGGATCTCATATACTAATAAAAATATGCTATACATCACTCAAAATATATCATATACTAATTAAAGAGTACTATTTAGTGATTAAATAATATCATACATCACTCAAATAGTATTATATAATACCTATAAAGTATCATTCAATAACAAAAGAATATTATATACAACGCAAAGAATATCATTCGTCATGTAAAGTAGTATATTTGTAACCCATAAGCTCATACACCAGTCACACAATAAAACCGACATACCATGCTTACATTCAACATTACCCGGGTTATCCGTATGCGGGGCATTTCAGAGCCCTTCGCCTATCTTGTCAAGGCGGGTTTTCCCCGTGGATTTGCCTCGCGCGCCGTCAACAACCGATTGAGCCATGTAGATTTGGCACATCTGGAAAAGCTTTGCGTGATGTTTCGATGCACGCCCAACGATTTATTGGAATGGAGAGCTAACGACTCTACGCCGGCCTCCGAAAACCTCCCGCTGAACGCCCTCATACGAACCAATACGGCTACTCCCCTCTCGCAAATGCTCAAAACGGTTTCGATAGAGAAGATGGAAGAGTTAGAATCAATTATTCGGAAAGAGATTGAGAAATAAGAGCAAGAGTGCTGCGTAAATTGAAAGGCGGAATTATAGTACAAATAAATGAGTTGGGGCAATACGATGAAAATCGAATAACCAACCATTTACTGAGAAATATTCGAAAAACTCAATAAGAAAAATTATGTCAATCAAACTATCAACCGAAATACAATGGGTAGAAATAATAATAACAGTTATTTTAATCCCATTATCAATAAATCTATATTCAGCATGTACCAAATTTCACAAACGATATCTATTTAAAAAGATTTTAATGGATTTATTGAACAAAAATCTCGATAAAATCACTCCAAACAAATTTAAAGGCGAAACTACTTTTTGGTGTAATAAGTTTCTATCGAAATTTGGGATGAGCTCAATAGACTACACAATATCATTTACTTTAATTGAAGGAGATGAAAAATTGAATATGGTTAATTGTTTTGTAAATAAAATTCAGTTAGCAAAATCTCCAAAATCAGAGATCAAAAAGATTTTTAAAAACTTACATTCATTGTCTGATGAGCTTAATGTTATTTTCTCTGTATACGGAGATGTTACAAACAAAAAATTATTCCGTAATTATCACATAATAAATTTCAATATTCGAACTATTGATACTGACTTCGATAGATATGATGAGGATAACATAATAATATTTGCAGAAAATATATACGCAATAATTATGAAATTGGATGAAACCAGAAACTATTTAGTCAAAAACTGCGAGAAATTGTCATTCAATAATGAAAATTTGTTCGTATGTCCAAGTGAAGAATTAGTAATATAGACAACTCAACATTCAATGCAAATTCATAATACCCTTTTGCAAGTTCGTTAAAACTAAAGTTATACCGTTGCAATGTCTCACTAGTCAATACACTTTGACAAAATAAACTTACCCCGAATGCAACTTCCTGTTTTTATCCTACTCAATTTTATGTTGTGCCTGATGCCCATTCAGGGACAAACTTGTAGCAGGTTGGTGCAAATGGATTCGTGCAAATATCGGTTGATAGTGACCATGCACGCTGCCGGAGGTGACTCTACGGTAATGACCAAAGAGCTTCGGTTTAAGGTGCTCGCCTTGCAGCAAGCTGATATTAACAACGATGGCCGGATGGAATTTTTGCT